>Ga0209187_1000456_pt1 | contig 70896 bp, 61 predicted proteins | sample BantaG_FD_187430 | JGI IMG/M metagenome (GOLD analysis project Ga0209187, IMG submission 187430) | Marine algal microbial communities from Bantry Bay, Ireland - BantryBay_4 metaG (SPAdes) (version 2) | ecosystem: Host-associated > Algae > Red algae > Unclassified | place: Bantry Bay, Ireland...
GCAGAACACCATTCGAAACTTTGATCGATGGTGCAAAAATCTGGCAGGCGAAGAAGGTAAACTAAACTTCATCTGACAGTCACTCTGTTAAAATCGGTAACTGTCAGATCAAGTCGCGCCTTCTACATCTAATTAACTGTGCGATTTACCCACATCCTTTCAATTCCCGTAGTTTCAAGTCTTCCTGATAATTGGCATCTTTAATTCGCTCAGTAATTGGGTTAAAGGTGTCATTCACACCTTATTGGAAAGGCGTTTTATCAGATAACTGAAACACTCTTTCTGCGGGAGTCAGTCCAATGAGCGAGCCATGAATCCGTTGCCAGTTGTAGTAAAACTGCCATTCAGAAACAGACTCGGTTAGAGCCTCCAGATCAAGATCGACAGTGGAATAGAATTCTTCTTTGTCAGTACGCTGAGATCGCTCAACTTTTCAGTTTAGGTGGGGTGATGCTGGCTTGTATTTCTCAGCTGTAAAATCCATTGCTCTTCCGTCTATGCAGCACACAGCTTATGAATCGCAAGCCAAAAAAAACCGCCGGCGTATTACTACGCAAACGGTTTGATTTTAAACATGCAGCTTTTTACTACAATAAGCCGCAACATTTTTTGCTTTTACATCAAATAATATCGAGATCATCTCGGAATCGCTTACGATTCGGTTTTTGATCAGGCATTCTAGCTGCAGGTTTGCTGCGACCATTAGCGTGATCAGACACATCCACTTGCGTGGTTAAGTCAAACTCATTGCTGTCATCAAACAAGCCTGTGTTATCAGCGGCCACACCTGTTGCAACTTTGCTCTGTGTGCGACGAGCCATTCCGGCGGGTGCGTTTCCATCTCGGCCGTAATCAAGGTCAAGATTAAAATCGCTGTCATCATTCTTGATAACCATGAGTTCTTCCTGAGTCAAGCGAAGCTTACCACCGCCCTTCTTCTGTTTCTTATCACCTTTTTCACTGTAACCATAGTAGTCATAGTAGCCCTGATAGTAGTAGTCCCCACCGTAGGCGGTGATTTTATCGATATCCACTTGAGTGATAACCACACCGGCAATCGGTGCATGTACTTGCTTCAAACGTTGTAAGCCGCGCTTCACCAGTTCAATAGAGGTGTCGTGTGATTTAACAGCATAAACAACACCGTCACATAACTTACTCAGTACCAATGCATCAGATACAGCCTGCGTTGGTGCACTATCAATAACGATACGATCGTAGTGCTCGCTAAGCTGCGCTATGATCTTCTGAAAGCGCTTAGACGAAATTAGTTCTAGTGGCTGCTCAGGAATTGGTCCTGAAGGAATAACATCCACCGAGCCATCAAAAACACCATGATGAATACACTCGTGTGCTTTTGCACTGCCAGTAATCAAACTACTGAGCCCTGGGGTGTTCTTATCTAGCCCAGCCGCTTTTGCAACCGTTGGCCGACGCATATCACAGTCGATCAGCAACACTCTTTCAAGCTGAGCTAGTGAATAGGCAAGGTTCATCGATGCGGTTGACTTTCCTTCGCCCGGAACCGATGAGGTAACCATTATAACTTTGCGTGCTGTGTCACCATCGTCCATACAAATCGCTGTTCGCATGGTATTAACCGATTCGCCAAATCGCCCCTTGGCATCCTTTATTTCCGCAGGATTGAGCGGAAGGTCTTGCTTACCTTTAAAAATCCCACTTTTAACCAATGGCAAGATACCCAACAAATTAATGCCCAGTTTTCCTTCCACATCATTGGTACTTTTGATGGTGTCATCCATTTGCTCGTACAAGAAAGCCATCAGCATTGACAACACTAACGACGCCAAACCTGCCAGCGCAATGATCATTTGTTTCTTTGGCTTTATCGGTCCACCAGATGCAACTGCATAATCAGAAATAATCGCATTAGCTGTGACTAAGCCATCGGCAGAGTTTGCTTCACTGATGCGATTAAAAAACGTATCGTAAATTTCCTGGTTAGTCGATACTTCGCGCTCTAGTGCATCAAGGTCAAATTTCTTGCTGCCCAAAACCTGAAACTTCTGTTTGCCTGCATCGATTTTGGCGCGAATACCGGCCACTCGTTGTCGGCTGAATCGGTAATCCTTTTCGATAGAGCCAGCTACACGGCTAACATGACCCTGTAACGTTCTGTTTAGCGTTTCCAGTGCCGATTTAGCATCAACAACGCGCGGGTGTCTTTCACCGTAGCGATTCAACAACTCATCCAATTCACGTTGTGCTCGGCCTTGCTCTATTTTGGTCCCTTGAACCAGTGCGTCAGCCTGAATGGCGGGCAGTGATTGCAAGGCAAGTGAGTTCGCACCCAAAGATTGAATTTCACGATAGACATCAGCGCGATCAGACAATTCACTTTCAGCTTGCGCTAATTCAGCTGTGGCCAATAAAAGTTCTTGTTGATCTAGTGCTCCAATGCCACCATCCAGATCAACAAGCCCATTAGATTCCTTAAATGCAATCAAGCGGCCCTTTGATTCATCCAGCTTCACCTTTAAAGTAGCTAGTCGCTCACCCAACCAAGACGATGCCTTGGTGGTCATTTCCATTTTGGAGTCCAAGTAACTTTCAATATATTGTTCACCAACTGTATTGGCTACCGTAGCCGCGAGGTTCGGGTCTGCTGACTGGAATGCAATTTTAACAAGTTTAGTTTTACGCACTGGAGAAACAGATAACCGACCCATAAAACTACCAACCACCTGCTTTTGCTCGGGTGACAGACCATCTTCATTTGCTGGTGTGACAACATTGACTGCCATTGAACTTGACTGATCAACAGAAATGTCTTCAGAAATGGGTTCAACGATACCAGACTCACCCACGCCAGATTCACCGATAGCTCCACCATTGCCCAAACCGATCTTTGTAAGCAGACCATCCACCGTGCCTTTAAACCCAGCTGGATCTTCACCAAGAGCTGCGCGTTGCGCCGCCATCTCTCGAGCTTCTGCCTCGCGGGCGGTGTGAGAGAGCTCTGGATTATTCCAAAGATCCAACTCATTTATGACTCGTAAAGCCAACGTACGCGACTTCAGCAGCTCAAATTGTGTTTGGTAGTAGTCAGCGTTTGAAGTATCCAGGCCATAAAGCTCTTCGAACTGAGGCATACCAGAGGTGTTCTGCTCTTCAATTAACAACGTTGATGTCGCACTGTAGATAGGCGTTGCTGTATAAGCGTAATAAGCCGCTAGCAATGTCACCGCTGCTGTAAACAGCGTGATGGGCCACTTGTGTTTACGTAAAATACGTAAGTAGTGTTGGATATCAATTTGATCGGCCAAAGAGCCACGCTCGCGACCGCCGTCGCTAAAGTCGTCATCAAAATTGTCGTTGTACATAGCGTCTGCTGAGCGAGCCATTAGAAAAACCCTTCTTTAATTGTAATTATGTCACCAGGCGCAATCTTGGCTTGCATTTTTGCTTTACCTGCTTTTTCGTCTTTGTCTTGTCTTTGCGCTTTCAGGATATACATTTTTCGCTGAGAAGCTCTATCGGTTAATCCACCTGCCAAGGCAATGGCCTTGTCCAAGGTAAGACCCGGCTGATATGGGTAACCACCAGGAGATCGAACTTCACCATTAATGAAGAACGGACGAAATTCTGTAATGGAGACGTTAACGGATGGGTTGACCAAATAGCCATCTTGCAGCAAAGCGGTAATCTCACGCTCAAGATCTTGAGGTGTTTTTTCGATTACTTTGATATCGCCAAGGTATGAATAGTTGATGATACCGCTTTCACTCACCTGAGCCGTCATGGTCAAATCGGGTTCGTCAAACACCTGGATAGATATTTTGTCGCCCTGGCCTAATAAATAGGCTGCATCGGCTTCTTCCTGGCTGTCTACCTGCGAAATCGCTGGGGTTGCTACCAAAGCAAAGCCAATGGTTAGCCCAGCAAGCACTGGCTTGATGACTGATCGAAACATCGAATTAAAACCTCAACATAGTGATTTACCGGGCTAACTTTACGCGACAAAGTACCCTTTAGAATGTGCAGAGTTCGCAAAACAGAACCATGCGTCAAAACAAACGTAATGTTACACAAACTAAAGATTTTATTGATGAAATCTTGTCCAGTTAGTGCCACCCCAAATGGGTAACATTCCTGTCAATAGTCCTAAGTTGTTGATTTTAGCGCTAACCCGTTAGGACACCGATGTAGGCAGAAATCGAACGACAAAGTTTTACAATGTCGCCCGAATGTGAGCACCGAATCGGGTCCTATCGAAGTCCAGTTCTTGTGTAGGCTTATCAGGACAATCGGAATGAACAGCATTAGACCCATTGCCACTCAGGCCGAACGATAGCCAGCGCCTGATTTGAAAATTGACCTCAATGTTGCCAGTGACCAGATTTCTGTCCAGGTTAGGACAATCTTGCTCGATAGCTTGGCCTAGTAGAAAAGCGGTATGCGACACACGTGATGACCATCGGTGAACCCACTTGAGTTCCACACTATTTCTGATAGCGGCAACGGCATCGGCATTAACCAAGGAACCTCCCTCGTTTTCCAGTAATCTGGTTCCGACTAAGGTAAAGCGAGAATAGTTAGTAGGCTCCCAAAACAAAGAGGCTTCGAGGACAACTTCTGTTGAAGAATTAACACTTGATGAATCGGGCTGCGATTGCACCACTCCCGCTCTAAACCTTCCACCTGTTTTCCCAGTTGCCGCGAAGTTCATACCAGCTAGCAAACTTAAGTCTGTTCTGTCTCGATCATTGTCGTCGAAATCGACGGTGGCAAAACGCACTTCTGCGACTGCTCGAGTGTCCCCACTTAACCGATACGAAAACGCCGCAAACGGTTCAACAAATGAAAAACTGCGGCCAGCTGTGACGTCACGTCTTGAGCTATAACCATGGTCCTGTAAGCCCAACCCAATGGTGACATTGCCTCGAGCTTTATTTGCGCCGTATCGAAAACTTGTACTGGCGACAATGTCTGTATACTTTACCTGTTCAGAGTTTTCATCTGCATCAGCTCTTGTTAAGTTTGTTCCTAAGTCTTCGTGGCCAAAATTCAACGACAGCTTCGCGTCAACATTCTTGCGCGAGCTTAGCTCGGCATCGGCTTCAAAGCTCAGCGTGTGGTCGGCGTAATTGAGCGCATCTTCAGAAGCGGAGTTGTAATTTCCGTTGTACGTGGCCTGTAATCTAAGCAAACGTCGATCGGCGACCCAATTGAGCTCTGGTGAAATGGTGATCTCACCAGCTGAAGTTGAGTTCGACTCCGTTAAAAACGCATTGTTGTTCTGCAAGTAGTCAATTCGAACCGATGGATACAAATCGGTCTCACCCACCTTAAAGCCAAGAGCCTCAGGCGCACTTTGAGCCCACAGCCCACTGGATGCAGCAAACAACACTAGCAAGCTAAGAAACTTCGGGCAAATGAGCTTGGACAAGCGCATACTCCACTGAGCGTCTATCGATGAACAGCCTGTGCGCTGGACGGAGATTGGTGAAGACATGGCAGAAACCCAACTACTAGTGATATCACAACCCTCTATCTTACCTGAGTTAGGCCATTGATTGTAGAGGGAAAATCCAAACTAGCACACATCTTTTTCAGCGGCCAGCTCTCGTCATATTGTTAAATAATCCACAATAATCACCAATCCCAGCGCTATTCGCCCATTTGGCCTTATATGGCCGACAGCGACGTATTAGAATGGGCTCTATCGCAGCTTCCTATGGCACCATGCTAGACCTCCTACTACCATTCACCGTGTGCATTACGGCTATGCTGCCGATCTGCGCCGTTGCGCGACGCTACGGACTGGTTGATATACCATCAGGTCGCAAGATGCATCTTGACTCAACACCAGTTGTTGGCGGCATTGCGATTTTTGTCTCAGCTTTTGCGGTGCTTTTGTTTGCCTCTCCTGGAACAAACATCTTAAGGTTGACATCGCTGTGCCTTCTATTGGTCATTCTTGGCACGCTGGATGATCGCTATAACTTGTCACATCGGCTGCGTTTCTTAGTCCAGATACTCGTTGCAGTGGCAATGATTTACGTTTCGAATATTCAGATCTTCCAAATCGGTAATATTTTTTTTACAGGTAACGTGATTTTGGGTGCTAGCGTTAGTCTGCTCTTCACTATCTTGTGCACTGTGGGTGTCATAAACGCCATCAACATGATTGACGGTATGGATGGTTTAGCAGGCTCATTGGTTTTGGTAAGCCTATTGGCATTGAGCTTTGTGGCCTATTCGGTAGACAGCGTGGAGCATTTAACAGTACTCCTGTCCATCTGCGGGGCAATCTTTGGATTTTTGCTGTTTAACTCCAGAATATTCATCCCATCCGCCAAAGTGTTCTTGGGCGATGCTGGCAGCACGCTGCTGGGGTTCTTATTAGTTTGGCACTGCATTGCACTTAGCCAGAACGAAAATCCTGCATTGTCTCCTGTGGCAGCGGGCTGGATTTTTGGCCTACCATTGGTGGATACCATCTCAGTCATAGTCGCGCGACTGCGACAGGGTTTGTCACCGTTTTCTGCTGGCAGAGACCACATACACCACAAGCTTCTGGACAAAGGTTTTAACGCAAATTCAGTTTTATTGATTATTCTGAGTGTTCATTCAGTTATTGTATTCATAGGTTTACTGCTCAACAGTACCCACACTGCAGAACCCATTTTATTTTGGTTTTTTGTCGTCATTGTGGTCACTCATCATTTCGTCACACCTCGCGCCTTGACTCAAACCAAAAAAACCGTAAGTCGCTAGCTCGCTCAGGCTTTCGCTACGCGCACCAGAATTTCCAAATGAGACACATGACATTTACTAGAGAATTGATCGGGTGGGTCATGGTAATTATCGCTGTAGTCGGCACACTGTCTGCTGGATTGCAACAACGTGGCAGCTTTTTGGGCAACTGGATATCTTTTAACGAAAATAGCAGCGCCACCGAAATCGGCTCGTACGGTTTGGCCTATGGCGATTTTTCAGAAATCTACCGTGACGACCAAAGTATCGCCAATCAACGCTTGATTTTTGATTTTGTGATCGCACCTATCGAATTTACCGTCCCCAACTTTAAAGTATTTACACAAATTGGCCCAATCGGTAGCGATGACCCACTGATAATCGGCCAATGGCGAACACAACTAATTGTTTTGCAGGGCAAGGACTACGCAAACAAATTAAACAGTAAGCGTTTGCAAGCCGACATGGTCAACTTTATTGGTCAGGAGCTCAAAGTTCGCGTTGTTTTGCATGCAGATAAATTCGAGCTTTATCTAGACGGACAGTTAGCACATACTTACTCAGCCACAAAAAGCTTGTCTGTCGAGTCAAATTCGACAATATCGATCGGAAATTCGCATGATGGAAAACACGGGTGGTCTGGAACTGTGAAGGCTTTTGTAGTCTCTGTCGCAGCAGCCGAAAGCCTATCAATCAACGTCATTCGTGATTATTCTTTTTCAGCATGGACAGGCAAGAGTATTGGAGATCGGTCCAGTTCAAACTCACCACTTGCTGTTCCAAAACCCGGTCGATTCCCAGAGAAAACGCCTTTGCAGATGCAAACGCTAAACTCATTGTTCGAATGGAATTTGCGCGATCTAGCGATTAACCTCTTTGGGTTTATTCCGCTAGGTATTGCGATGGCATGGGTGACGAGTCAAAATTCCAGATTGCGCAGCAGGTGGCTCTTGCCCACTATCTGTTCAATTGCGCTATGCGCATGTTTGAGTTTACTGATTGAACTTGCGCAGCAATACATTCCCGGTCGCCAATCGCATCTGCACGATTTGCTCCTTAATATCTGCGGCGGTTTACTTGGTGTTGTATTTTACAATCTGTTTGCGGTCATGATGCGTCCAAACGCTGGAGTATCAGATCAAACGCCGAAAAATGTAGATTAAATAAAAAACCAGAGAAATAAACGACCCTGTTACTTTGTGACAGTAGATTTCCGGTCGCTTAAGACTGTCGTTACTGAACGTTTAAGGAAAATCAGACTTCCAACATTTCGTCTCCACAACCTGCGTGGCTCAAGTAATAGTCTGTACAAGGACTCGAGTCGTATACGGCGAATCCAATCTGGTGCTCGCGGGTAGATACCAGCGATGAAATCAATAATTGCGCCTCCGTTTACAATTAAAACAGGCATGGCACCTAAAGCGGCCCGCAGTTTAACAGACAGGATTTCCTGCTTTGGCATTCCCATACCCAGAACGATCAAGCGAGGTCGATTAGCAAGGGCTTGCTGTATGTAATCGTCATCAGGCCGGAAACCATCCATGATATCCACGGCGATACCTTCCCTACCCAGAACTTCCCTGGCCGACGTAACATGTTCAATCTTAGTCCCGTATAGCGCAACTTGACCTTTCGTAGCCCTGATGATCTCCGGAATCAATTCAGTCCCGTTAAGATTAATCCCTGGCTTTGTACCTCGCAAAAACATGTGTAATTCAACACCTACTCCGTCGCGAAGCAGGTAGTTTGAGTTGGACAAACTACTGTGAAATTCTGCGTTATCGGCTGCGATGTTGCAAGCATGGGCATTAAGAAACGACACGACTTGCGCCTCAGACCCGGAGAGCATCTCACTTATCAAAGCAATACGCTCAGACTCGGTATTGCACGTAGTTAGTTTGTTTACCAGAGTTGCCCAGGCTAACCTGGTTTTCTGACTATGCGATTGAGACGTCATTTTGGGATGTATAAGCTTCTTTTACTAAACGTTCTTCAATTAACGCGCATGCTGGTTTCAAGCACAGTATGGAGCAACAGTTTTATTCTTTCTTAAAAGATAACGAATCTTTTCAATATTACACATGCATCGAAGCTGCCAGTAAGCGAAAAAGCGCTTTCCAAATAGCCAAGTCCCCAAAAAACCGGCGCCGAAATACGCTATTTTGGCGAGGATGAAAAACAGAGCAACTGCTCGCTCATACAACGACAACAAGGGCCATATAACACGACAAAATACCTGGCCAATTCGTTTGTTCTCCATTAAAAGGTAATCCCAATTTTCACGTGCAGGGTCGATAATTTCAAAGGCTACTGCCTCAAAACACCCGATAATCTTTGCGCCAGATTTATACAGGCGATAAAAGAAATCAGTGTCTTCACCACCAGAAATACCCAAGCGTTCATCAAAAATTACAGCAGATTTTTCAAGCATAGAGCGACGAATAAGTGCATTACCTGCATGCCCGGTTTTAATCACTTTACCGGTTGATGGCGAAAGCCTTGCCATAAGATCTGCCTCTGCCAACCATGCTGGGCAAGTTTCAGAGTATTGATTGAGCACAGGTCCTATGACGACGTCCGCTTTACAATTATTAGCGCATTCTACCAAGTGCTTAATCCAATTTTTAGACGCTATCTCATCGTCATCGATAAGTGCTATGAATTCACCGGTTGCCGCACTAACGCACCGATTGCGAATACGCGACAGGTTTTTAGCTGGCAGAGGCAAATAGACGACATCCAAACTGTAAGACTGAGTGAAAGTTTCGACAATTTTTTTAGCACTTAGCTCAGGACAATTATCGACAACTACTACCCTGATAATGACGTTGTCCGGCAAGTTTTGTTGCGCGATACTATCAAGGCAGACTTTAAGCTGTGGTCGTTTGTAGGTACAAACACATACACTGATTAAAACCACCTCCGCGCTACATTTTGCTGTTTTTTTCACGATGCAGAAGCCTAAATGAACTCGCTGCTTTTCAGGGAACCAGAGCGCCGACGCCTTTCAGGCTTATAGTGAGCGTACGTTGCAGTGGTCATGAGTATCAGCATTGTCCACATAATGTTCTGGTAAAAAAACAGAAAACTTTCTGTGACGTTAGAAATGAGAAAGGCAATGAATAAATAGTGAACAAAAAAGAAACGGGGTTTTAAACGAGTGAGATGTAATATTAAAAACACCAAACACCCAACCGATAGCGTAAGGCCTGCCAACCCCGTGCCCAGCATTATATCAATGAATCCGTTGTGTCCGGTGTTAATCTCAGTAATGAACCCATCGCCGTAATTCTGGTTTATCGACTCAGGGCCGACGTCCCAGAAAGATGAGAAACCGTACCCTAGCCATGGTTGGTCCCATAGGTACGGTGCCAGAAAATTCCAGAGTTCGCCTCGATTCGTGAAAATTTCCGGATTGTTCTCGCCTAACGAAAAATACACCGACATGCCAACGGTGACGACCAATGTTGTAAGCATGATAATGATTCTTGCGATGGGAACACGATAAAAAAGGCTGAACACGATAAAGATACCAATTGCCCCCATACTCGTTTGCGAATCTGTGTTTAGCACCAGTGCTGCGCTGACTAAACCGGCAATCAGGAACAACGGGTTGCTTCGCTGAATAGCCAGAGTTAAAAAAGCCATGGTTGCGATTCCATACTGATGACCCGCTATGTTCCTGTTACGATGAAGACCACTAAACCCACCTTCCTCGGTAAATCCAGTTCCCAATGTGAAATAAAGCCCGATATCGACCATTAGCACCGTTAAAAACGCTAACCCGACTGTTAGTAACAAGCGTTTCTCATCACGCAGTAAATAAGCCAAAAATACTAAGCTCGATAAAAATAGCATCTGCGAGCCAGAACGGGTAATAGTGACATTTGTGCGTTCAGATACACCCATGCTGGCCATCATCACCAACCCCGCAGCTATGATGAATAACACGGGTGCTGGTTTTTTTACCATTAGCTGTCGCGCACTGCCGTCGGTGAGTAGCAAAAATGCGGTAATCGCAAAAAAAAGCGGAATCATGACGACGTTGATTAAACGTAAACGGGCCGATTGCGGTTCCTCTGCATATACATATTCCACACTTTCGTTAGTTGCACTCTCGAGCAACACTTCTGGACTAATATCGAACAGTTTCATCGAGTACAAAAGCAGGACAAACAAAATCAAATATGGGAATTTTGACTGTGATTGCATGAAAATGTGACTCAGTTGGGGTTGTGACAGGTCGAGGCTCGGGAACAAATTGTAATGTCAGACAACACAACGTAAAATGTATCATAACTGTTTTCAACCTTTGAAAAACAGTCCGATATCACAACTCCACACGGTTTTAATACCGGGTGGCGATATATCGAATAAAATTAACATTCGAATCTAAGAATTTCACGTTGTGTGGCATTGGCGCTATTATCCTAAAGAATGACCTCTGAACCAGCCCCACCAATCCACGGTGAAATTCTAACAGTTAGTATCGTGATACCGACTCGTGACCGCGCCACATCGCTTGCAATAACGTTAAACGCATTGCATTGTTTGTTGGTTCCCGATGAAATCGCACTGCAAATTGTCATCGTCATGGATGGATGCACAGATAATTCTGTGGATATTTTTAGTCAATGGCAGTCTCAATTCCAACATTCGGCAATTGCTGTTCACACCGACGGCCTAGGGGCGGCAGGCGCCCGTAACGTTGGCCTGACTCACGCCTCTGGAGATCTTATCGGGTTTATCGATGATGACGTTATCCCGGAATCGTCGTGGCTAACCGTTCATCTGGGGTGTCACCAGTATTCCAGCGAGCCCCTGGTTTCTATCGGCGCGATGACACTGCCGCAGGATGTACGCTTACCACCCTGGAATGAGTGGGAGGTTCAGTCTTTGCGGCGGCGCTACCATGAACTCGAATCCGGCGCTCAAGCTGAACCGACAGATCTATACACCGCCAACGCGATGATGCCACGCGATGCACTTGAACAAGTAGGCGGATTCGATGAAAGCCTGCGCCGAGCGGAAGATGTCGATTTAGGCATCAGACTTGCCGATGCGGGTTTGAAATTTACCTTTCTCACTGATGCAAGTGTTGCTCATTACCCAATCCGTACACTTAGAAATTGGAAAAAAATTCCGATAGCGTATGCTGAATCTCATTTTGAGATGCAAACTGACGGTGACGATGTGACACAACTTGGTTCACCGCAATTAAGTAATATGCACCCAATTACAGTCATTGCTGTGCGGATTTTCGCCCGCAGCAAAATCACCTCCAACATTTATTGCGCCATCGCTCAGGCATTCGGTTACTTAGCCTATGCAGTCCGCTTACGATCAATAAGCTATGCTGCGTTCAGCTCGGTTTATAACGTGCTTTATTTTGGTACGCTGTACCGAATCCAAGCGCAACATGTGACGCACAAATTTCCTGACAATGCTTAGCCCCGCAAACAATCCATTACGTACAACGATATTCTTTTGAAACGATTCCTTCACTTTTTAATTAGCACGTCAAACGCGTCAATGCTGCTTGTACTTGCGCTTAGCATAGCTGCAGGATTAAGTAGTGCACTACTGATTGCCATGATCGGTAATTTGTTCACTAATTTGGAGGCTGGTGTTCCGTTACTTTGGGTGTTCGTTATTGTGGTGCTCGTATTGGCACTAACAGCATTCGAACTGTTATCAAAGAAGGTGCTTTTAAAGCACAGCGAATCAATTGCTCATCAACTTCGATTGGATTTTGCTCAATGGCGTATCGCTGAGCCACTTGAAAAAGTGGAACCCAAGGGCGCAGCGGCGCCTCTAGCGAGCTTTTCAGAAGACATAAAGCGTGTCACGATGGCGTTGGAGTACATACCCGAAGTGTGCGTCAGTTTGACCGCAATCTGCGGCGCGACAGCCTATTTGTTTTTCGTTTCGGCACCGGTCATATTATTCGCAGCCGTCGCCGTACTTCCCGCGGCTTGGGTATTCATGAAGATTCAAGTACGGGTGCGTGAATCGTTGATCAGGATGCTAGCGTCACGCAATCACAACAACACGTTGTTCCGTTCCATGTTACTGGGCGAGAAAGAACTTAAGCTAGATCCAAAACGCGCTGACACTATTCTCAATGAGCACTTGGCGACATCCAGTAAGGATTTGTCTAATCACGCGGAACGTTTGGCTTTAATGTACAACTTTGGCAATCTGTGGACGCAACTGTGCTACTTCACGGGAATTGTGGCCATTCTTGCACTGCTGGCAACCGGTCTAATTGATAGTAACGTAGTCGCGCCGTATGTTCTGGTGGCCTTGTTTCTGCGCAGCTACATCTATCGATTTATGGCGGGTGTTCCCCACTGGACGGCTGCAGGCGCAGTCTTAAGCAGCTTGCAAACAGATGGGTATGTTTTTGGCACAAGCAGCCAGACGTTGGCAGCTGCATCTGTAAATCAACCGACCAGTACAGAACTGATTCCAGCGCTGAAAGTCGACGTTAAAGATGTGTGCTACGAGTACGTCAGTGAGCGCGATACAACACTGTTTACGGCAGGCCCGTTTAATCTGAATCTGAACAAGCCAGAAATTCTTTTTGTAACCGGACAAAACGGGATTGGTAAATCCACGTTCTTGAAAATTCTATGCGGCCTTTATCCAGCCAAATCGGGGCATATTCTTTTTAACGGGGCCGTCGTGTCCAATGAGAATATCGACCACTATCGCCAAAATTTTTCAGCCCTGTTTACGGTTCCCCATGTATTCCCGGAAGTTCCAATAAGTGTGCCCTCCTCGCCAGAAAAGCGACGTAGATTTGATTATTATCTGAAAGAGCTTGGGTTGGACGGCAAAATACAGCTCGATCGCAGCTCGTATGTGTCTGAACTATCCCACGGTCAATTAAAACGTCTGGCATTACTGACCACACTGATGGATGACCGACCGGTCGTCATATTCGACGAATGGGCGGAGAATCAAGACCCGGCATTTAAAAAAATTTTTTACTATCAGATTCTCCCAGAGCTGCGAGCGGCAGGCAGGATTGTAGTAGCGGTCACCCACGAATCTAACTATTTCGACGCTGCCGACAGGATTTACACAATGAGCTCTTAATCCTCAAGCTAGATTAGACGGGTAACAAGGATTTAGCCGGAACTGCATTGGAGTTAAAATGATTCACACCACTAATATACCAACTCTCTCAGTGGTCATATCAAGTTATAACTACTGCCAGCACCTCAGCTGCGCTATCGATAGTGTGCTTGAGCAAAGCAGCCCTGCTGAACTGATCGTGGTGGACGACTGCTCAACAGACGAATCACCGTCGGTGATCAAGAGCTACGGTGGGCAGCTAAAGTCTGTGTTGTTAGAGAAAAACCGTGGCCAGGGAGCGTGCTTCAATATTGGTGCTGATCACGCAAAGGGAGACTTGATCATGTTTCTGGATGCGGATGATTTTCTGCTACCAGGAGCCGTTCAAATGATACGTGAGAATGCGTCCCCCGATGTCGCAATTTATCACTATCGAATGCGATACAGCACAGAAGAGGGCTCCCTGTACGGGGTTCACCCCCGCAGCACCATACCGTTGGCCGCCGGAGATCTGGTTAAACAGCTGTGTCATGTTGGTCGTTATTTCGGCACAGTGACGTCGGGGCTGGTGTTCGATAAAAGTGCGCTTACACAGGTGCTGCCTGTAGCAGAGGAAGCATTTCGTTGGTCGGCTGATGGTTATCTATGTGTAACCGTACCATTTTACGGTTCGTCTGCTTCTTTCGAGACGCCAGTCTCGGCCTATCGGATCCGCGGCGCACCGATTGGGCAATTCGGCGATCAAGTGGCAAAGCGCGCTCGCTATAACATCTCACACGATCACCATCGAATTCGACACTTAAGGATTCACGCCGCAAGAAGCGGCCTACAAGTGCGAGATAATGTAGTCGATTATGATATTGAACACGTGCAAGATCGATTGGTTTCTCTGCTGATTGAGCCTGAGCTACATCCTGTCAAAACTGATGACGTAAAACATCTCATTGGGCTAATCCGTACGGCATTAAAAGATCCAAACATGCAAATGCAAGCACCTGGAAAGCTAACGCAATGGTTCTGGGCAGTCGTTGCAAGATTACCCCGATCCATACAGAAACGTTTGGTTGTGTGGAAATTAAACCCTGCCAGCCGACCGATCTGGCTTTCAAATACAGGTCAATTTTTACGTGCAAGACTTGGTATTGCGTTGCGTTAATTCTCGGCCCTATTTTCGGTATCACACGTATCCCCGAAGTTGCGATAAGTGTGTCCTCTTCGACAGAAAATCGACGTAGATTTGATTACCATCTGAAGGTGTTGGAGCTGGACGGCAAAATACAGCTAGACCGCAGCTTGTATCTGCCCGCGATGCGTCACAGGCTATTAAACGTCTGGCATTACTTACAGCACTAATGGACGACAACCCGGTCGTCATATTCAACGAATAGGCGGAGAATCATGACCCGGCGTTTTAGAAAACCTCTTATTATTTATTCCATTAAGCGCGTCGGGCGATTTAATCCTTTGCTCGCTCTCTCTATTCCATCAGGTACCACGTTGCACACCTGCCAGTCTGCCAAGCCATTGCATCTGCTCAGACCAGCTTGATATTACAACGCAGATTAGATGGGTTACAAGCTGGGCGCGCGGTAGCCGCATTACTTGTAGTCGCGTTTCATATCAACGTTTATACACTGCCAGAGCGTTTTTATGATGGGCAAACCACGAGTGTTTTGTTCAACATGGGATACGCTGGTGTTGAGTTTTTTTTTGTTCTCTCTGGCTTTATCATTTACTACATACACGCCAAAGATATTGGCTGCGCAAACACTGCCAGGCGTTTCATCAAACGACGGGTATTACGCATTTTTCCTATCTACTGGTTCATTTTAACGGGCTTGCTTGGACTTTATTTTATCTCCGGTACGAGGCCTCCAAACGGTCTGGATTTCCAATCTATTATTTCGTCGTATTTTCTAGTACCGTCCCCAGGGGACCCAATTCTAATTGTGGCCTGGACGCTTGAACACGAAATGTTGTTCTATGCTGTTTTTCTAAGTCTAATACTTAGCAGGATAATCGGTAAATTGATCTTTGCGCTTTGGATAGCCGGAAGCGTTCTTGTACCACTATTAGACATACAGCTATTTCCACTCAACTTTCTTTTTTCTGACTATAACCTGCTATTCCTGTTTGGCATGATCGCAGCAATGGCGTACAAGCGAATATCAAACCACGCCAGTTTGATCGTCTTTTTATTAGGGGCAGCCATATACTTTGGTACTGGACTTTCCGAAGTGCTTGGCCATATCGATTGGGCGCATAGTTGGCGTACTTGGGCATACGGAATCGGCGCAACCGCTATGACAGCAACGCTTGCAGGTGCTGTTATCTCGCCGCCTAAATGGCTCGTGTTCCTTGGCGATGCGTCCTATTCGATTTACTTGGCGCATCTGCCAGCGTTGGGCGTGATGGCCGCAGTGCTAAGCAAATTAGGCGGCCCCTGGGGTCTGCCGCCATTTATAGGTTTTCTGATTATGTTTGGCTGTGCCCTGGCCGCAGGTTGCTTGGTCTACATTATGGTTGAACGTCCCTTAATGCGATATTTTGCAAATACGAAGAACTATTAACGCAAGTTTTAGCATGACGATAAGGCGGCCACGGGTGACTTGCAGTTAAATTATGCGGAAAACTCTCTACCTATTTTAACTACGTAGCTCATCCGTTAAAACGGCAGTCGTGAACCAATTGTAGGTGCTGGTCAACCCGTCTTCCAAACTGGTTGAAGCCTGCCAGCCAAGCTTTTTAGCACGATCAACATTTAATAACTTTCTGGGCGTTCCATCCGGTTTGTTAGTATCCCAAACAATCTCACCTTTAAACCCAACAACCTTAGCTATTGTGGTGGCAAGTTCGGCTATAGAGCAATCAATACCGGTACCAATATTAATATGGGATTCCATGGGGCTGGTGACTGAATCGTACTGGGCTTTGTCAATATTCATCATGTGAACACAGGCATCAGCCATGTCATCAACATACAAAAACTCTCGCATGGGTTTACCACTGCCCCAGACCACTACTTCGGTGGAGTTGTTCTGTGTGGCCTCGTGAAACCGGCGCATAAGGGCCGGAACCACATGAGAATTCTCTGGGTGAAAATTGTCGTTAATGCCATACAGGTTGGTGGGCATGACAGACCGAAAGTCGGTGCCGTACTGTCGGTTATATGATTCACATAATTTGATGCCCGCAATTTTTGCTATGGCATAGGGCTCATTGGTTGGCTCCAACAAACCACTCATTAACGCATTTTCTGACATAGGCTGTGCTGCGTTTCGTGGGTAAATGCAGGATGAGCCTAAAAATAACAATCGCTTAACACCTGCCTTGTATGCGGCGTCAATAACCGAGAGCTGTAATTGTAAATTGTCTTTTATAAATTTTGCGGGATACGTGTTGTTAGCGTGAATTCCACCGACACGTGCGGCTGCTAAGTAGACTTCATCGATAGCGTGTTTTTTAAAAAACTGTGCAACCGCTACAGCGTCACAAAGATCAAGCTCTGATCGGTTCGCAGTGATAATCGATGAGGCCTGTCTATCGACTAACTGACGATAAATAGCCGAACCAACCATACCGTTGTGCCCGGCGATAAACAGCTTAGAATTGAGATTAATTTCCATCGATGTAAGAGTCTTATACGTTGTGTACAGATACTACTCAGTTAATCAATCATTGAGCGGCGTGGGAACGGATAAACCATGTGAGTCTAATAACGCTGTCCTACGGGCTTCCTTTAAATCCTCCATGACCATTTCATTGCACATTTCCTCCACCGTGGTTGTGGGTGTCCAACCGAGCTGTTCGCGCGCTTTTGTGGGGTCGCCTAGTAAGGTTTCTACTTCAGCTGGTCTAAAGTACCTGGGGTCTACACGCAAAATAGTGTCGCCAATTTTCACCGCATCGGTACACGGCGTACTCACGCTGGCAACTGTGGCAACTTCATTAACCCCCCTGCCCTCAAAATTGAGCTCGATGCCAGCACTTTTCGCTGCCATAACAACAAATTCGCGAACCGTTATTTGCTTACCCGTGGCAATAACGTAATCCTCTGGTTTTTCCTGCTGCAACATAAGCCATTGCATTTCAACATAGTCTTTGGCGTGACCCCAGTCTCTAAGTGCATCCATATTGCCCAGGAACAAACATGACTCAACACCTTGAGAAATATTTGCCATAGCACGAGTTATTTTTCGAGTGACAAACGTCTCACCTCTGCGTGGCGACTCATGATTGAACAGGATGCCGTTACAGGCGTACATGTTGTATGACTCTCGGTAATTTACTGTAATCCAGTAGGCATAGAGTTTAGCCACAGCATAAGGTGACCGAGGATAGAACGGCGTGCTTTCCGTTTGTGGTGTTTCCTGAACCAAACCATACAGCTCTGAAGTCGATGCCTGATAAAACCGCACCTTCCGCTGCATTTCCAGAAACCGGACAGCTTCAAGAATTCTTAAGGTACCTAGTGCGTCCACATCTGCTGTGTATTCTGGTGCTTCAAAACTCACGGCCACATGAGACTGTGCTGCTAGGTTGTATATTTCATCTGGCTGTACTTCATGAATGATCCTGGTAAGAGATGAAGAGTCAGTCAAATCGCCATAATGGAGCACGAATCGTTGATTGTTAACGTGCGGGTCTTGATAGATATGGTCGATGCGTTGGGTATTAAATTGTGATGCACGACGCTTGATGCCGTGTACAACGTACCCTTTGCTAAGCAAGAGCTCGACAAGATACGAACCATCTTGTCCTGTGATACCTGTAATGAGTGCGATTTTTTGCAAGATACCACTGTTTTTTAGTAAAACGTAGATAATACTAAAAAAGTCAGATATGCAGGTGAGAAGTTTTCGATATTTGGAAGGGATCGTAGAAACAGAATGACTGTATTGCGTGCATTAGCTCCCTAGTCTTCCGGTATAGCAGACCAACTGTTGGCCAGTGGAGTTCACTTATGAAGGGATTATTGCTCGATTATTAACTCTCTCTTATTGGCTGCTTAGAAACTGTACGGTTTGGCATCGCGACTCCAATTGCACCCACTAGTCGCGGCGTATAGCGAAAATGCAGAAGTGTGATCAGAACAAATGACCAAAACAGCATACCTTCTGACGCGTTAAAGTAATGTGCAGATAGGCCAACCACCAGGAACAACCAATGTATGGCAACAAGCATCGCAACCGTTTTTCTCGGCCCAATACCCGCATCCAATAGCATGTGATGAAAGTGATCTCTGCCAGCCTCGAAAGGTGAAAGACCTTTCATTACACGCCTGGCCATCACAACTACGCTATCAAGTAAAGGTAAGCCTAATAGCCAACCCGCTACAACAGCATTAAACGCAGGCTCAGATGCCTGACTGGCTCGAATGAATAGTGCGACCAGAACAAGGCCCAACATCATTGACCCACCGTCACCAAGAAATATTCGTCTGGTAGATCCAAATAAGCCCAAATTGCAGACAAGATATGGTACCAATGCAGCAACAAAATACAGACAGACCAGAGATTCGGGAATATTGCCTGATTGAAAACACAAGAGTCCAATTGCTGAGAGTGATGAAACCGAAACCAGACCTAACAAGCCGTCCACACCATCAGACATATTCATAGCGTTCAAGACACCGACAAAGCAGAAAACCGTAAAAATAACCGAAACGACGGGAGTCAATAGCACCGGGCCAAATCCTAAAACATCTCCCATAGAGACTATTTTCAGACCACCTACGAGAGTCAGGAATAGTGCAATGCCAATTTGAAGTAAAAAACGAAGCTTTGCGGATAAATCCATTTTGTCGTCAGCAACGCCAACAATGAGCGCCGCAAACCCACAAACGATGGTCAAAACTACAAAAATGTCGTTAGTTTCTAATAGCAGCCACAGAGAAGCGCTTGCAAATATAGCGATTCCACCAACCAGGGGTACGCTACCAACGTGGAGTTTTCTGCCACGAGGATGATCGAGAAGCTCGATTGAGGGAGCAAAGTGTGCCAGTACTGTAAGTAAGACAAGACACGTTAATGCCACGCCAAGCAAGCTAAGAAACAAAACCAATCCTATGGGAAATTGAGCTGAACCGAAATAGTGCCGCATACACCGTCAAAAAAACATACTACATTTGGGTAGGCTGATTTAGAACATGTAATTGCGACTAGTTAGTCTGTGAGAACCCTCACACTAGCTATCTGAAGCGAGTATTCAATTCGTGGCATTCTGGTTTCATCAACAGGTAATACAAGAATCTGGTGAGATAAGGCTCCCCTACTAGCTCACCAATAATGAGCCTACTCCATTGTTGCAAAAAATGAACTAGGCAGGCTACAGGAAACTCGGGGCGCTTCATACCCCTATTTCCTTACATCTAAACCGGCGCTATTTCCTAGCAACAATTACCAAACTACCAAACATACGCGTCACCCACTTAGAGATACTCTGAAAGTATGCATTAGTCGATAATTGAGCTAAGCTAACGCGCCCAATATCATAGAACCGGAATGCTAGATATTCATGTTCTTGATGAGAAACGTCCTTGAAGTTTTTCTGGAATTTCTGCCGAATATCCTTACCCTTCAGATAGAAAGTTTGCTCGGCTAGAAAATCATTAAAGAAATGAGCCCATTCCCAACGCGTTCGTTTGCGTTTTAATCGCCCAATACCTAGACATCGGAACAAGAACAACCAGACTACGCGCACACGTGACTTGGGAAACCAATGCGCAAATAATACGTTCGAATGCCCCTCTCGAATGGCATCCTGATAAGGGAACGTACAAATTAAAGCGCCTCCAGGTTTCAAAACACGAGATACTTCGGACAAGATGGCATCAAGATCGGGAACATGCTCAAAAACTTGATTTGACAAAACAATATCAAAACTTTCATCTGGAAACGGAAACGTGACGCCGTCGTATTCTTGGACGCTTGCACCAAGAAGGCCTCGTTCGATCAAAACACTTTTAATATTTGTGCCACTACCCTCCCCGAAAAATTCTATTCCCTGAGACTGCCACCCATTCTGGGTCGCGAGTTGCACTATATCGCCTTTTCCACATCCAACATCAAGAAGATCGCCTTTGGTAGAACTAACTTTATTGGCCGCATCGACCAAGTAACGGTAATTGACATGCATCGATTAATCCTGTGGTATTTTCATAGGTGAGTTACAAAGGATATCCAGTAATATTTCCGACATTCAACTTTCAACATTGGAATAGTCTACTTCGTCGAAAAGGTCCATCCGCGCGCTGTCCCCGCTAGCGTGCATCTAACGACTGTGGATGTGTCGAAGAAATGGACGAAGCCAGTACAGAACTAGAAACCAGCGCTGAATCAGATTTCTATTATTTCCGGTGAGCGAGTGACTGCCCACCCCGGCATCGCGATAACAGTCGACCAAAATGAAGTTGTCCACGTTCCAGTAGCAACTTCCGCTTTATATTAGTAATGTGACCAATTCTGAAGTGGTTTTGTCACAAAATGGCACGATCAAGCGCCACAAATTCCATTAGCGTTTAGCACATCTCCTTCAGTGATATAGCCATAGCCAGATTCTTGTCTTGTTGGGGTGGGCGCAGAATAAAAACAAATGATCGGTTTCAGCAAGTGCACTCGCTTTATCAATGGACATTTGAAACTGCTTAATGTCTTGTATCAAATAATCTGCTTGTTACACAACCAAAATCGAGTCTTCAACGTTTTCTTGCGCCTCTTTGGCAACAATCGTGATGGCAGGTGCGGTATTTTCACCGCCAGCTAAAGAATTATATTGGCGTCGTTTTTCCTATGGCGCTGCGATTTTTACAGACATCAGGAAACGGTGCTTCTCTGAGAAAACGACGACTGGCAACAGTAAATTCAAATTTTAAAAAAAGAACTTATGCTACGACAAGCATAAGCCTGTAGGCAATGATCTAGAAACAGCCGCAGTAGCATAAAACAATTTTTTGCATCTCATAAAATATCTAAATGGGTTTACTATGTTGAGGCTCAAGCTTATATTCAACCGTTCCGAGATCTTCCTCAAACAACTCAGTAAAATCCAAATCAAGCACAGGACACGCTTCTTTTTTTGCACACCTGTGTGCCCATAACATCATTCCCTGTACAAGGCGTTTTGTTGGTTTTCCTTGCTGACAAACTCATTGTACTTGGAATGACCCAAGAAATGCAAAATCTGAATTTGATGGTACCAAGGAAAGACTCTTGGCTTAGCCAATAAATAATAGGCGGGACTAAACTTTATGTTGGAATGTTTGGCATTGAATTCTTCAATTGCTAAACGCTCCCCCGTGTAGTTGTTGTACAACTCTGTTTCGCCCCCGATAATATCGTCAAAGTAGTTGAACACGCGTGGGAGGAAATAGTCCGGGTCTTTGTCAAGCAGCTGGAATGACTCCATTGTTGAGGAATAGAAGTCAAAATCATGAAACATTACCCCAATTGGCGCAGGACTATGCTCATCCAAAAACGTTGGGACCGTGTCTTTAATGTTACCGAAAACCAATTTCGCAGAACATAAGCGATCTTTGAGCTTCTCAATATCCATTTTAAAAAAACCTTCTTTCCAGTGGTACTTCAAGTCCCGGTAATCCACAGGTGAAGGAAGTCCTTCTCCCGTGTCAAAACCATAGATTTCGATTTCAATTGGAACAATCTTTCTAATTTCGTTTGCATGCCATTCCATATTCACCAAACCATTTCCACCGGCCACCCCAAACTCAATCGCACTCATTTTTTCCAATCCAAGCCTATGCGCAAGGATTGCGGCATGATAGAGACAGTATCCGTAATGAGGCCTCGGCATAGCACTGATCTGCAATCTAGAATGATAAGAACCAAGCGTAAATCGCTCTACCAATTTCTTGCGAATGTTTTGAATTGGGAACGGATGGTATAAAGTGTTTTTCATTGTTGAGAACACTCACTTCTCCTTTATCGTAAAAATACCACTGAGTGGCCTTTATGGGAAAATTCTACTGAAACATCCTTTTAAATTTGTTTCTTATTCTTTTCGAAATCGTTTTCTCGACGACGAATTCCTCACCCGCAGTTGGACGGTAGTTTGTAATTAGCCTAGCTTCCTGAAAATTTTTCTGGGGTTCTATAGGCGTGTAATAGTAAAGCGCAATTGAATTTCGGAAAACACCTTTAGGCGAAGTCGTTGGGTGTGGATGACCATGAAATGAAATATCATCTGTTGTAAAAATCACCATAGTGTTCATCTCAGGCTTAATCTTCTGAACACAATTTGACATATCTGAGTCCCATAGCTCCAAATGACCACCCCACTCATCTTCCCATTGCTCATTTAAATAAATAAGAACATTTAAGCGCCTAAACAGGTTAAGTTTTTTACTCCAGTTAAAATCTGCGTGTACCTTTAAAAAAGCACCATTTATACTTTGATGAATGCCGCCTCCTTCAAGATATGGATCCGGAATTAAGTGCTGCTCTCCAGTCAAATGAGAGAGCCAGTCTAAAAAAACAGGCGTGCTAGCCTTTTGAATAACTGACGAAATCGACTTTGGTAAATTGTCGATATCAGAACAGAATCGCTTTTTCTTCGATCCATAGAAATTTTTTTCACCGTCCCAGTTAGAAAATTTACCAATCTCATCGGAACAGTCACGAAGTACGCTGATATCCCATGAGTCCTTTAAAACACAATGAGGAAACGGTTCATTATTAACGTAATTCAAAGTTCTTGAATCGGGAAAAGTGAACATAAAAATAGCTCCATTACTCTATTGAAGTTTTTCTCTCACAACCATTACAAATCGAATTTTCTGCATAGCTTGGCCGCGAACTTTACCAGAACGATACCGAATTATACCTTTTATCGCATTTTCCAAATCCAAAGTGTAACAGAAAGGGTAGATCGAAGAATACATGTTTAGAAGATTGCCTAACAATACATAATCTTACTAGTTCGTTAAACTGTCGTTCTATTCGCTTAAACTCTATTCGTTTTACTACTGTGTTTTTTATCCCCTTAATTAGAAACAGCCTAATTAATCAAATTATTTTTCCATTAGCACCGCACTCCAAAGAACAGTACGGGTGAGTAAAGTAGAAATCTGCTTCGAACTTTTGCGCGATTGTAATACCCCGTTTTAGCATTGACTTTATCGGGAGAAATTAAGCTGCTATCTAAAACTGCCTTGGTGCAAATACACCGATTGCATTATTTTGACGCTTACTAATAAAAAGTCTATGACATACTGTTGCTAACTGCTATTCATGTTCTACAGCATAAACGTCATGTAGATCTAACCATTCGTGTTGTGCGATACGATCAAATCTTTCAAACTAAGCTTTAAGTGTAGGCTTGCCAGGTTGAATGTACATAAGCGTAATCTGATGAGGAATTGCGCTGAGAACTTAATCCGCACTAGATAAACAGATCCAAAATCACAGCGAATTGCTGACGGTTGGCCTCGTCACTGGATAAACTGATCCAATCTGCTAACCACCGTTTCGCTTTGCAATAATAAATCGTCGTCGATTGCTTGAGCCTTACGACTTATGTCATCGATTGCGTTGAATATTCTTCTGCGATGATCAGAACTCTAATTCTAAGTACTTATTTTCAATACATTATCCATGCTTTTTCCAGCGGGGTTAATAGTGACAAAAATAAGAACTGATTATTCCGACAACATTTATTTTGTAACCCGTATTATCATTCCTCATTCTTCAAGCATAAGCGGTGTGCTTACCATTGTTCTGCAAAAGATCCATAAACCCACCGAGCCGACGAGCGATAATGAAAAGCAGATATTGCATGAGAATTCAATGCCTCCATGGACCAATCGAGTTTGAGAGTAGAGCTTTCAATCAAGGAGGTTCTAAGATGAAGAAGTCTAGAAGCAAAATGCGAGGCACTGAATACAATCTTTATCCGATTTTTGTTCCAAAATCAGAGAAACTTATTGTAGCGAACCGAGTAACTTGCTTTTCCATATCATGCTGCTCCGCGAAATCACCTACACGTGTAATGCGCTTTGTTAGGTTCGGTGCAACAGCAAGTGCAGAATGCACACAATTTCAAACCCTCAATAGGAAAAAGCGGTGGATTCAGGGACGTACTTTCTTCACGCGAAGTAGGCAATATTTTAAGGTTCGCTGCTACAAATTTGTATAATTTTAGCCAGTTCCGGCGTTTGTATACTGTATGTTTTGACCTGTCGTGCAACATCAGACCGATTTGAGCGAACAAAAGATAGGAGGGTAATTCACTCGGAAGTATCAAACCAGCTGTATAAACTGCCTTCTGGGTGCAGGTCACCGGTACCCGACACGCTCCATAAGTGGTAGCGACTCATCCACGACAACAGCCTGTTTCCTATCTCATTATTATACATTGATATTTTTTCTAATCGTTTCTGATGGCTCTCTTCATTTATATGATACATCAAAGCCTGAATTTGACTATTTGAAACTCATCCTACTTCTCAGTCTACTATTCGCGGCACTTACACTGTCCACCATGACTACACCTCTCGACAAACAGCGAGTAAGCTCGGTGTTGTACTCGTTTTGTAGGAAGTATACGAATATTCAACATCAAATTCACAAAGCCTGTTCTGCTTGCGGGTCAAAGAGATCGCGGTTAATTCAACTGGCGATTTTTTTCCTCCACGTCCTAAAAGAAAACTAATATCAACACTCTGATGCATTTTTTTAGATATTTGTGTATTTTTTTCACAAAAGTTCTTTTTCGTCTAATTTTCATTTTTTGGCATACGCACTGGAATACATTAATTTTACTCTGAAGATTATTAAAGTCCACAATCTCGATTTAGCGAACATGTTCGCTAAATTATTTACCGTGGCTCATTGGCGATAAGTTTCTATCCTCCATATCTACTCACAATAGATTTCTGAGAAGTCTTTGTTTTACTTTTCAAGCCATAAAAATAAGTCGCAGATGCAAAATCAATAGCCTTAGGATTTTTTTGAAACCAAAAATCAAAGTATTTTAACCAAAAAAACATAACCCGAATAACCAACGCCGAAAGTTTTGCAAGCTTGCGATTTCTAAACATAGAACGCCAAAAACCTTGTAACGACCAAATCAGAGCTGTACCTGCCCCCGCCACCATCCCAACTGACAACTCTTCAAATTGCTCGAACAGCCTTCTATGGCCACCCAACGTATACCTTGTAAAATCATATGCTCCCATGTGAACCGACTGTAAAAATGGAATCTCAGAATATACAAACCCACGTACCTTCAATACTCTTGTGATTTCAGCCGCTACCACATCAGGGTAAAGAACATGCTCCATCACTGCAGTTGTTATCAAACCGTCGAAACATTCCGCCTTAAATGGCAAATCATGTGCATCGCAGAAAATATCCACATCCCCACCTTCAGCGATATCACAAAATATGAATAGGACATTTTTACCTTCAAAGTGAGACAGGACGCTCGATGCTTGCTGTCCACTCCCTATTACAAGAATTCGATAATTCTTTTCAAAATCCATCCCCTCGAAAATAACTTTAAAATTTCGACTTCGGCACAAATTTAGAGAACGAGACGGAAAACGATCAACAATAGTATCTTTCCCTTTTTCCACATTAACTACCGCTGATTCAGAATCATTAAATAACCGATCATATTTCTTTTTCGGAAACAACTGATTGTCATCACGTAACAAGATCGGCGCTTCATTCGCGTAAGGGTACTCAGTCGCGCATTTATCGCAGACAAGTTTCCCTACTGTTGCAAGCAATTTTTCAGATTTACATTCTACACATAGCAATAAATCAACAAGGTCACTAGAGTCCATCAATTTTCGGCTGCCCAATTTCCCACCCCTTTCTTAACAGTTAATTTTATACACAAATAAAAATTGATCAAAACAATATTTTCGTAACTCACATCGCATCTAATCGCCTTCAAACAGAGTATGCTAAGTTAATGAAAATATGATAACCAATTTAACCGAACACCCCACACAGAGTTAAAATTCTGCAAGATCTTATAAAATACGCACGCCGCTTTTACAACGTTAAACTGCTCAGTAACTATACCTCTACCGGAAGTACTAATAGCTTATTCATCATCCCACTCATACTATTTATTACCATCTTCAATGACACACCACACTTATTAAATTTGAGCGAAAAGCTGTGAGCTCTTCAAGCTCTCATCCATTTCGTTCCAGCAAGATTGAGAGGTATGATGACTGTTCGCCCATTTTCCGTCCCTCTAAGGACCTGAACGCGTGATTGGTCCATAGCAGAACTATCGTAGTTAAGTAGCTATTCTGACATTCGCGATCTTTATCATGCTGTCGTTCCAAAATCAGGAAAAAATCGTTCAGTGAGCTGAGTGACATGCTTGTCCCAATCATGACACTCGGCGAAATCAGTTACTCGGGTCATTCGTTGTGGTGGGTCCAGTGCTGCAGCAATGGCCGAATGCACACACGTAGCACTCTCGATAGAAAAATACGGTGGATTCAAGTATGCGAATTCTTCATGGTAAGTAGACAATATTTGTAGATTCGCCGCTGCATATTCATACAGTTTTAGAGGGTTCTGACCTTTGTACACTGCTCGTTTTGATCTGTCATACAACATCAGTCCAATTTGAGCAAACGAGAGATGTGCGGGAAGCTCACCTGGAGGTATCGAACCAATTGTATAGACTGTACCAGGCATGGTTTTAGTCAAGGCTTCAGCCCAGCGCACAGTTGGGCCAATGAGAATCAACGATCCGCCACGCTCTGACATTGCCTCGGCGGCAGCATGAAACAATTCCGGATCACCTTTGGCCAAAACACCGCACCATATTGCACGTGGATAAGGAATATTTTCCAAAACTTTAGGTTCAGAAAATTTCGCTTTATAGCGCTGTAATTCCACACCCTGACCTAAAACTTCAACTTTTTCGGAAGAAACGCTCAGCTCATCAACCAAATAGTTCTTAAGGGTTTGGCCAATCGTGATAACAGCATCAGCAGCTGTGTAATCAGCACACTCCAGCGCTTTAACAGGCTCACCACGAAAGGCGGGATAATAATCAATCACATGAAAAGCATGCGTTGCAGCAGGAAACGCACGGCGCATTGCCGGCATCGAGCCAGGCACTGTGCTCCAAACCAGATCAGGCATGCTGCGACCGTTTCCACCAACCAATTTGCCCAGAGCGGGCATAGCTAGTCGGTACCGTAGATCGGCGGCTACCTGTCCATTAAGTCCAAGAAAATCACGCACTGGGATTGGTGTTATCGGGATTACTACCCTAACGTTACCATCAGTAAAAGTACCCTTACGCCAAGTAGACCAGTAACCGCGACTACCTCTCAGTAGATGAGCAGGGTCGAGGGGGGTCTGCAGATAGGTCACGTCAAATCCGCGTTTCGCAAATAACCTCGCCAGCACCTTAGTCGAGCATTGTATATCCGACTCCCAGACTGTCGGACGATGGAACAGAATATGTGGCACGGTGATCAGTTGTTATTATAAGTCTGTGAGTCAACCTTAGATTCAAAATCGTTACCACCATCCAACTGCCAGTTTGCAGTCAGTAGGTTTTCGATCTCGCATCGAGATATCCGATTCTGGCGGTCCCATACTATGGCATTGGAACGAAATGTAGTAGTGAGCGCGTGCATTGCATAGATTAGACCCGGGATTCCATCCCGCCAACCACCCTTAATAATGTACTTACGCAAGAAATCTGCTAGAGGAAGAAAGGTCAGATGAACTACACTAACTTTACGGCGTCGGTCTTCGATCGTTTTGACAACCTCTTCCGAATAGTTGGCGCTCTTGCTTAATCGCTTCTGAAAATTGTCCTCGTTAAGATGTAGCATCATGGCATTTAACTGACCCACACGCTGTGGGTGCGCATCAATTACGCAGTCCTCATGATACATTCCGGCAAAACGGAATTTCTCACGTCGTGCCAAATGAACCTGATTCCAGTTTTGCCATCCGCCGCCACACATTGGGCGATGCATGAAATAGTTAAGGCGGCGATAACGATAGCCATCGAAATCACAATTATGAATGACTTGCAGTATCTCTTTGGCTAACTCTACTGGAACGCGCTCATCGATATCCATATGTAACAACCAATCGCTGGTTGATGTATCGATACCCTTATTGCGTTGATGGGCAAAGAACTCGCCGGCTCTCCGAGGGTTCCGTATGAATCGAACTTTGGAGCCGACTTCAGTGGCAATTTCTTCGGTCCGGTCATTAGACCCGTCATCGATAATCACGATTTCATCAACCCACGGAAGCAGATTGGCTAAAAAACCAGGTAAGTCTTCTTCTTCATTAAAACTAATCGTGACTACGCCCAATGTTGGGCGAGTTATGCTTTCCGTACAATTCGACACCCTGCTCGTCTCACTCATAACTTATTTCCTATTGGCCAGCCACATTTTGATCGGACGCAGTACCTCGTGATGTGCCCGTGACATGAAATGTGAAGCCCTTACCGAGACAGACCGATTATCATTGACGTCACCAGCCACCCCATTTGGATTATCTAGTTCGTCATTGGTGTAACCCAGTGCGTTAGCCAGTTGCGCAACCGAAGGATCTAGCTTCAGAGTAAAACCAGGATCATTTTTCCATTTGTCCAATGAACCGGCAGAAACATTCTCGCCCAGTGAAGCGTCGCTAGATACTCCTGTAAAATCACAAATCTTTGCAAACATCTCACGCGGGTTTTTCACAATCTCCTCATAGCGAATCGACATTTGCTGATTTTGTGAGATCATCGCTTGGCATGCAAGTAAATTACGCTGCGCCTCTAACCAGCCAAATTGTCGCATTCTGGGAGGTGTTCGGAAAAGCTTTTCAGCAGAATATTGGACAGCCTGTGGGTTGCGAAAAAGGAAAAGGTATTTCACTTGCATTGGAGCCTTTTCTGCCCATTCCATTAGAAGTGAGAGCGCCCCCCAATTAGCGGGATATTGAGGTGATTTTTCAAAGAACACAGGTTTGGCAAATTCATCGCATAAATTCTGCCAGCCTGAAAACGCAAGCTCCCGATTGGAAGACGGTATTTTAAATTCTGACAGGTTGCCATTAATAGTATCGATCATATATCTTCTTGCGGTTGCCTTAGAAGAATACGCCGGATATGTTTTCCCTCCTGAATACAGCGCGCCGGGTCGGTCCAACAAGGCCGCGGCTTTGAGCCAGTGCTGAGTTTCGAAATAAGTGTGTGAGCTGTAATTAACACGCGCAATATCGGGGTGGCGGCACAACTCATCCTGCACCATAGTAGAGCCCGAGCGCTTGTCAGAAAGCAAGATCAGGGCTGTCCGATTAGATTCAGTCATGATGAAAAGGCCGTTTCCTAAGCTCAAGCATAGGCCAGAGCCCTGTTTTTTAATTGAACCACCCTAGCAGTTTCCTGACTAACCAGGTCAGTGAGTGTATTCGAGCATGCAAAACATAGACGGCAGTTCACATACAATGGATTGCCTCTACTTTGCATCCTGTTTGATTCGGGAACTAGCATCCAGTTCTATAAGAATATATTTTTGCCACAGCAGTGCAATTCTTTCCGCACAACTTAAGCTCCTGCACTCTGGGAGGTGCGACTGGCGCTGACAGATAAGAATAAGAAGATCAGATATGTTCTGAAGAGTAAGTATCAGGATAGGGCTACGCATGTGGTGTTTGATCGGCGTGTCCCTCTGTCTTTACGACACCCAACAAATCTTCAAATGCCGAAACCATCAGTTTTTCAGAATTTTCTTTTGAGTATCGATCGCGTATTGTCCTGCTAGCCAATTCTCGCCTAACTGCAAGGTTATCAGGGTTGGCCCTATTCTCACATAAGACCTCTTCGATTGTCATTGCAAAGGTTTCATAATCGCCGTCATTAATAGGATAGCAATAACTAGGGCTAAAAAATTCATCGCCACCATGTCCGGAATATCCGATAACAATACATCCACAGGCCATTGCTTCAGCAGCTGGAAGTCCGAAGCCTTCTCTATTCGCAAAAGTCAAAAATACCAGTGACTGCTGTAATATTTTTGCGACTTGCGATTGATTTAGGCCATCTATTCTTATAAATTCAACATCCTCGGACAAACCTCGAAAGTTCAATATGTTGATAATTGCTCTCGCATCATCAGCGCCTCGTCTCGGCATGTAAGCAATTTGTGTCTTTTTGTTTTGTTGATAATAGAACTCGTCTTCGATAAAAAGACGACCTTTTTTGACGCTGATGTCAGGATATACAAATTTCTGGATACGTTCATTTAGATCGGACACAACAATAGTTCCTAGAATATTTCTACTATTGCTCTTTTGGAGTGGATTCGTTTTCTCAGGATAATTCATTGAAAATGTAAAAAAAGGGTTTTGATTGAAGATAATCTTGCGGTTTTCCCTTGGAAATTTTTCGAGCGATATGAGGCGGGTTTCTGAAATTATAAGAACGTCGTTTATTGAAAGTTCTAATGCGGCAGATTGCAATTTTTTATTCCACGGGTACACTTTTTTTCGTAACTTCTCAAGTTGATATTTGAATGGCGCAGACTTTTTTTGTTCTAAGATGTTTGGAAATAATTCCGGAATGCAGCCGACTCTTGTCTGATTGGCAAACCATGTTAGGCGAAATCCGATGTTCGGATGGATCACCCAGGCTTCAATGCCCGCATTGTTCAAAAAATCTACAACATGATAAGCAAACTTACGCCCGCCCGATGCTGCTGGATTGTCTAAAACTGGAAAAAGTAGCCGTGTTTTTCCATTCATTTGTTGCCCTCACTGCAAGAAAAAGTAAAAACGTTGGGGTCACAGTCGAATCTAGCAGTGACTTCGTAGCCTATGGGTAACAAAAAATTGTTCACTTCGACAAATTGATTGCCGTGCGCCTCGACAATTAGAAGAGGTTTAAATTTTCTAAGTAATTCTTTTGCGCTCTCAAGTACATCTAGCTCAGCGCCTTCAACATCAATTTTTATTAGATCGCAGCGTTCGAGTTCGGTAAGCAACTCATCGAGTTTCTGTGCCTTGGCCCTTGAAGCAGATTGGGTGTTGTCTGATACCGCAGTGGCTGCCATTCCGAGATTATGCATAGGAGCTGGAATCAACAAAACACTATCTGAAGTGGAGGCAGCGCGTTCAATCACCTCAATAGCTTCTTCGCACTGATTCGCTTTGATATTCTTGTGAAGTAATTCAACCGCGATAGGGTTACACTCGAAGGAAATGACTTTGGCGCTGCAGTACCGCGCAAAAAAGATGCTGTGATTTCCAATATTTGCGCCGACATCAATGACTACAGCGTCTTTCGGGGTAAGAAGTTTTTTTAGATGTTCAAGTATTTCTAGCTCGTAAAATTCGCCTCTTTTTGTGACGCGTTGAAAAATGTCGTCACGCCTATCAACGTGGGTCAGTTGATGTACATTTCCATCGTAGGTGAAATAAACTACTGGAAGTTGACCGAGCATCTTATCCACCAAAGCATATATGTCAATAGCCTTCCGAGCGAATACTGATTTGAAAATTCCCACTTTCTTAACTCCAGCGTTCGTATCTATTAATTAGAGTTTACTGCGTCTGATATCAGCATGTTTGGGTGGCTGTCACTAAGCGGTCGATGACTTTATTATACTTTTTTGATAATAAGCTTTTTACCTGCACACTATTTTGCCTATAAAACACACTTGGAAGAAACAGAAACCCTTTCTTCAATCGGTAGTTTGAACGACATTTCCCGCGCGATCTGTTGGACTTGAACGTCACAGAGCATACCGTTTTTACCATGATTAACAACCCCTTTTTACCCTATTACCTTCGTTGAGCCGATACTTTAGGCGCCGAATAAATAGCGCGGGTAATTTGCCGCAATATAAAACCAGTACTAACACATTAGATTCCCTAGTTGCGATATTAACGCCCAACTGATTGTCTGCTGGTAAGCAGTTAGATCATGATATCCCGACAGCAGCAGCTTAAACCCACGTGTTAATAATTCTGCTTGAAGCCTTCTTAGTAATCGAAATTCGAGATCAAACCCCGCAATACTGCCAATTCAATCAAGGTTAATTTCAGAAAAGCAACGTCCTCAAATGTTTCGGTTAAACTAAGGACCCTGAACCGGTTAAGATATTCTGAAAACAGTCGCTCCAGCGGGTTTCGCCAGGAGATAACAAACCGGGAATTAGGACATCGCTTTGCAATTACCGATCGAGAATAAAGATAGTGCGATGCCTCACTTCGCCACCACATATCACCTAAGCCTGAGAAGAACAAAGTCTACTTTTCTATAAAGAAGTGTATATTTGATTTTTTACAGTCTCTGGCTGACCACTCATTCGCTTTATTTCAGTAAACCAATACATTGGTTACTTTATCTCGGAATTCGCAATGCTTGGCTGCTGGGCTGAGCAAGTTATATAACGACGTGGATCCACAACGCATACCACCAATCAGAAACAAATTTGGTTGAAGCCTCATATTGATTCGGTTACTAATCATCTATCTGCCAAATAGCTCCGTCGCATTATTGCGTACGACCTTTAAATTTCTAACAAATGATTGTGGCAAGTACTGGGCTAACCTCAGAGCCATGTTTTGACGAAAGTTGGGGTCAGGCTTAAAATCTGCCCAAGATAATGGAGCCCAGCTAGGTGGCAACTCTGCCATAACTTCGCGAAACTCAATCGCATAGGCATCGGCAGTCAGGGCTGCAGTGAAGCGGTCCCGTGCTGCCAAGGCAGCCGCCTCTGCCATTGAAACTAACCTCTGACGATCTTGCCAGAGCAGCGATACAATTTTGGCAAATTCCACGGCGTCGCCTTGCGAGCAGATCATACCAGTGCGGCCATCCTCGATGACATAGTCTGTAATTCCATCAATTAGAAAACTGACCGGAGCAACCCCAGCCATCATTGCTTCTAGCAGAGCGTTTGGTACACCTTCGAAACGAGAGGTGAATACATAGATATCTGAGGATGCATGGAATGCGGGGATTTCAGTCGGTGATAATTTGCCGACAAATGTAACGAAGCCCGCACTTACAGCTTCGGCTAATTGCTGCCGTAGCAGCTTCTCGTGGCAACCTTCTCCTGCAATTCGCAAATGGAACGCGATTCCCAGCGTCTGGAGCTCGGTTACTATAGCGGGTAAATATAAAACGCCCTTTTGGTTATGCTCCAGTCTGCCCACAAAACCGAGCTGCAAAATTGCACCTTGTCCACGCTTGATTGCCGCCGCCGCATCAAACGGGATAGGATTGATACCATTTGGGATTAGGCGCATAAGATGAGGATTGGCATCGTATTTTGTCAGCAAATCATCGCGCAGGCGCGGGCTTAGCGCTATAATTCGGGCTAGCCGTTCCTGGCCGGCCATTGTAATACGGTAGCCATGTTCGAATGCATTGGCACAGCGGGCAACCACTCTAATGTGTTCGGGCAGATGAGGCAAAGCAGAGAGTATTGCAGGCGAGTTGATTCCTATTACAATATCAATCTTCTCTAACTCGCACCAATCAGCGAAAATTTTCGCCTGTGCTTTCAAATTGCGAGTGTTAGAGGCCAGCATAACGCAACCTTCATCAGCAAATGCATGGTTCCATAGTTCTTTTTGCTCTGCCCCTACTGCTACACAACGCATATTAATGTCACGCTTCAGTAGTTCCATTCGCTGATTTCTATAGAAAGTGAATGTACCGCTATCCTTCGGCAAAGATGCGAAAGCGACATTAATCATAGAAGGCGCCTTCATGTGCACTCAAGTTTCCAGCCCATAACTAGCTTTTGCGTTTTAAAACAGCGCAAATTCGCGATACCCCTACTTCGTCGGTGTGTTTCTTGGCTAGTTGCCCTACCACAAATGTACTTAACGGCTCCCATGTAAAAACCCATTTGTTGTTGGCGATAATACGTTGGACGAATTTTGATGTAAAACTGTGGCGGGCAAATCCGTGAACTTCGACAAAATCGAAATGACTGCCAAATACTGACTTTAATGTAGTAAATGTAAAGTGTTGATAATGTTTGTCCTGTACAGGAATATTCGAATGCGGAACGGTCACAAACAGCGTAGCTTCCGGCTTCAATACCTTGTGCATCGCGGCCACAAAACTGGGCAGGCTCTCTGGTGATATATGTTCGGCCACTTCAACTAAAGTAGCACCATCAAAACTTTCAATGGGCAATTCCGCAATGTCGCCATCGATATATTTAATAGATTTGCCATTCATAATTCTAGCCCAAGCAATCGCATCGCCATCGTAATCAATCCCAGTCCAATTGATACTCGAATGGTCAGCAAAATAACGTGACAAATAATGGCACAACGCACCATCACCGCAACCGAAATCAATATGCTTATGACCAGGTTCAGGCTGTTTCGCCTCTATCCACAGAGCTATCAACTTCAATGCTGCTAGATATGAAGGTGCCCAGCTCCAGTGACGAGCTAACCGAATTTTCTCGCGCTCGAACACAGGAAGGTAATGATAAGGAAAACTATACTCTCCAGCCTGCAATTTTTGAATCTGATCCATATTTTTCCTCATCCGAAAAATCCTATTATCCTATTGCATACCGACTGACAACTGGGGACGGCGTCGAATTCATAGCTATATAATTTATATCAACTAAAATCCAAAAATGCGCTCGCAACAAATCAACTTCCATCTGATTAAATTTCGCTGAATAAATTCCATTGTCCTGCGTAGGATTTAGTCTCCAGCAGCTTTGGCCGGCTTTGTATACATGATCTCCTTATCACGATGGTGTTCCGCGATGCGGTGTGATCAGAAATATTCAGATAATCGATTCTCATCATAATTTTCCTACCAGCATTGCTTTGCTCCGTATGTTTTCAGTTACTCCTCCTGATAAGTTATCGCGAATATTGCCAGAAACTAAATTAGCTAAGATACTCATGCGAGGGGTAGAATTTGGCACAGCCGCAAGAACAATAAAGATTTCCACTATTATTTACCGTGAACAACCACGAAAATTACTAACTAACTGTCGAAATTTATTGATGTATCGAGTAAAGTCATAACTTACGCAAGTGGAGCTATTATGTTTTTCGATGGACCCAAGATCACAAAATTATATCTTCAAGAAGATCCGCCACATGAGACACTGAAAATAGCCTCTCCACTCGCTCCCGGCCTTGTTTGCCCATTCGATGGCATTGACCCTTATCGTTCGTTAAAGTTAAAATAGCAGCGATCCATGCATCATCGCCTTCAACCAGAAACCCAGTATGCTCGTGCACTAAAATAGAATGGTTCGCCGCAACGTCGCTGGCGATCACTGGGATACCCAGAGCCATGTACTCTAGTGCCTTGAATCCACATTTAAAGTCATTAAATGAATCTGAACTAAGCGGATACAAACCGATATCAAAGGGTGCGATCGCATCGCTTACGGCTTTTGACGAACTCCACTCAATAGTGTCGATGAAATCAATTTCAAGACCCTCAATAGCTCCGAAGGTATCATAAAGTGCAGGAACGCCACAGGCACCAACGATGCGGAATTTTATCCGCCTATTGCTTGCGACATCAGCCAGAGGTGTCGCAAGATGTGTGATCAAATCATCAGCGTAGTGCGCGCCATTACCAACCCAGCCAAGACATGGCGGTGCGACGGTAAGCGGACTGGGCTCTGTATTTGTTTCATAGTTGTCCAGTTTTATGGCAGATGGGATTAGTACTGTCGCACTAGCATAAGGTGAAGCGTAGTCCTTTAGAGCCTGGCTACCTGCCCACACCATATTGCATCCATGCATCATCTTTTGAGCGTTGCGAGTTGTTATTTGGTTACCGATACGTGAAGGTGCATCATCAATATCAAAATAGCATTTGCGGCCCAGCATGCGAGCGAACCTAACTAGCCACGGGTCAAAGCGCCCGTAGGTTTTTTGAAACACAACAACATCATGAAAAAAAATTGCAACAACAAGCTTAAGCGCATCGCGTGCCGAATTCGATATATTGTAAGTAACAATATAGCCGCGACTTTCGAATTCAGCACCAACCCACCATCCACGAACACGCGAACTTGCTTTATTTTCGTCACCGAGCAAGTTATAAAGTATCCTCGGTTTAGACACAGTCATATTTTGCGCCCCGAGGTTTCAGATTGCACCGCGAAGCGGAACAGTTCGCAACTCCGGAATAGGTCAGAATAATTGCCCTGACCCGCTAATCTACCGTCATTTAGAAACAGAATGGTATCTACATCTTTCACCGTTTCTATTCTATGGGTGATGGTCAACATGGTCAATTTTCGTTCGAAATTGTTTAGCGTAGTTAGTATGTTATGTTCGGTTTGCTTATCGAGAGCAGAGGTAGCTTCGTCCAAAATTAATATTTTGGGATCGTCGTATAGCGCGCGTGCAATTCCAACCCGTTGACGTTGTCCACCAGAAAGCCACGAGCCGTGCTCGCCAGATCGAGTATCAATTCCGTGTGGCAAAGATTCAACGAACTCGGCTAACCCAGCCATTTCAAGGACAGTCTGAACGCGCTTTCGGTCGATCTGATGTTCAAAAACACCTAATGCGATATTTGTAGCGATAGTACCGTCGACAGTGTAGATCGATTGAGGAACATAACCAATTTCCTTTCGCCACTGGCCGATCTGCTCTGACAGACACTGTTCATTTACTGAGATCGAACCAGAGCTTGGATTTAGCAAACCAAGCACGAGTGAGATCAATGTCGATTTGCCTGCGCCTGTAGAACCCAAAACAGCAATATGCTTTCCTTGGGTAACTTCGAAAGAGACGTCGTGCAAAGCGGGTTTAGACGCGGTTGGGAAGGTAAAACTAACACAATTAAACTTCAAAGCGTCGAATTCCATTCTGTCAGCATCTAGCGGCCATTCTTCGGTTTTTTCATATGCAGCCAAGTCAGTCAGATCGTCAATCAGAGGCCTGAGAGATGGAGTCGCTCCGCTAATCTTGTTTATTGCAGTGGTCGCCATGCTTAGAATTTGCTTCAAGCGAAACATTGCAACCGCAAGAATCGTAGCCAATTCCATAGCTGCTTCTAGTGTTGAGGAAGTTTGCAGAATGATAGCAATGATAATCATCATTGCTATCATTAAAACTGTTTCAACAGCCACTGGCGAAACTTGTTGCAAGAAAGTACGAACACGCTGGGCCGACGCGGCTCCGACCATCGCTTTTTTGAATTCCGCTAGAAACCAGCTTCGCCGATCGAGAATTCTTGCTTCAGTAAGAGCACCGAAACCCTGATGAATCGAAACAATACTGCGGCTAGTTTCAATTCTTAGCTTAGATCCAGCTTGAACTAGAAGGTAGTTTGCAAAGCCAGAGATCATCATGAATGGAATGATCGCTAATAGAAGTCCCAAAATCACTACCCCAGGCAGGTTGAACACAATAAAAGCAAAAATTGCAAAGCCAGTCAGCAGGCTAAGTATGAGCTGCAACAAAGGAAGAATTGCGCCATTGACGACTTCACTAACATCCTCGCGCAAATTACGCTGCAAGTCTGACGTTGCCCTTTGCAAATGCCATGCGTAAGGCGCACCTTGGTAGGCCTTAAATAGCCGGGTACTTAGTCGGATTCGTTCGCTGGCTAAAATTGAAGCCATATCCCAATAAACGAGGGTGAAAACTAACATTTTAAACACTAGAATTAACGCCATTCCACCTGTTATCCACGCTAAATCAGACGCACTAGACAAATCCCCTAAATATCCCCCTATATAAGGTAGGCTGCTAAGTTCTCGCCCCGAAAGCACACCAGCGTATAGCTGAATTGCGGCCAGAGAGGCCAGCTCTACCACCGCTGCCCCAATCATAACCGCAAGCAAAATCCAAAAACGGGTTTTCCCTCGACTATCCAATAGAAGCCATAACTGACCATGAGGACCAGCCAGTTCAGCCAACCCCATGCCATTGGAGTCAATCTTTTCCTTCGTACTCATCACGCTAGCCTGAGAAACCCGCAATACATAGGGTTGTTATAAAAATAATCGACCACTTACTAAAAAAGCACCAAACCAATTCTTGGCGCAAATCAGATGTTAACAGTCGACTCAAAATTTACTTGGTCAGAAGCTAAATCGTAGCTGGCTAATCCAAAAAAGGCACCACAATCCAACCAAATGCGTTTTAACTGATGTCCAAACTCCGAGAAACTGCAACATGATGAAAGTCATTTCTGTAAGGCCTGATCGCTGAAAGCACTTTTAAGTGCTTTACTGTAGGCTTGTAAAACAATTTTTTCATCGAACTTTCTCTCGGCTAAATGGCGGGACGCTTTACCCATCTTTATCCGACATTCAGGCGATAGTTCTGCAATTTTCAACAACTTTTCAGCCAAATCGGCGCTGCTTCGAGGCCGAACAATTACACCATTCTTTCCGCTTATTACAGTGTCGCGACACCCTGGTGTGTCAGTCGTCACAATGGGGCGTCCCATAGCGGCAGATTCTAAAAGAGACCGAGGGGTACCCTCCAAATAATAACTCGGCAGGACAGAGACATCCGCTGCCTCAATCACTGATCGCACATCTGGAATTTCGCCCAAATACTCGATTAGCCCAGACTCCACCCACTGGTTTAAATCAACCCGCTTTACATATCCGACGGTGTCTGTGTGTTTACCAACTAGCAGGAAACGTGATTTAGGGAAGCGCGATTTAACTATTTCTGCGGCCTCCGCGTATTCCTGAACTCCCTTATCAGAAAGGACACGCGAAATCATCACAAATACAGGGGCATGTGGAACCTTAGCCAATGGTCGAAACGGAAATCTTGCCAGATCAACACCCGAACCTGGTAACACCACACTCTGGTTCGAACTTACGATTTTTTTGTTGCGGAAAAATGCCGCATCTTCTGAATTCTGAAAAAAGACTGTATTAGCGCGGGCGAATGCGAGCTTATATGGGGCTATGATACCTCGCTTCAATATTCCCGCTTCGGAAAATACGGCTCCCCGACCGCTAACGTTTGGCAAGAATGGGATAGACAACAAACGCGCAGCAATGCCACTATAAATATTATTCTTAATTGTGAAACTCAGTATTGCATCGGGTTTAATTGAGTTGAGCAACTGAAAATTATGCTGAAATACTTTAGCTTCGGTAAGCGGCGCTCGTCCACGACGGCTCAACTTTAATTTTACTAGCTGGAAGCCCATCGCTTGCAACTCATCGGTAGCCTCATCCTCTGGCGCTAGTAAAGTAATTCGGTGCCCCTCCTCCGCCAGCATCTGGATGAGCCCCATCCGGTAGTTCAGAAGGTTCCACCCAGCGTTCACGGTGATCACTAAATGCCGTTTTGTAATCATTTTCCAGCAATTTCGTTATAAATTTCAATCATTTTTTCCGCGGTATTTTCCCAAGGAAAAGCTCGAGCGCGTGCAATTCCTGCTTGTCGCATTTTCTCCGCAACCCCCGAATTTCCACAAATTGTCACGAGCGCAGCCGCAATTGATTCAGGGTCATGCGGATTGACAAGAAGCGCGGCATCCCCTGCAACTTCAGGCAAAGAGGAACGATCAGATGTGATGACAGGCGTCCCACTTGCCATGGCCTCAAGAATGGTAAGGCCAAATCCTTCGTAGAGTGAAGCATGGACGTATACAGAAGCTTGTCGATAAAGAGCGCGCAGAGCGTCGTCTGAGACATAGCCTGCCATGTGAACACGGTCCGACAATGCAAGCTCATCCACAACTGACAGTACCTGGTCCATATCCCAACCATTCCCGCCAGTAAGAACAAGATGGTGTGGTATTTCAGAACGTACCTTAGCAAGCGCGCGCAAGAGACCTTGAACATTTTTACGGGGACTTATTTTCCCAGCAGACAGAATAAATGGCACACCATGAGGCGGTGAAGAAAGACCACTCAGGTGTGCATACTCCGGATTCTCAAAGAATCTATTGGATACCCCCGAATGCACGACCCGCAAACGGCTTCTAACTGAATCTCCACACAGCTCGACAACTTCTTCTGCTGTTGCGTGTGAAATGCAAACAATTACGGCCGCTTGTTTTACAGCTTGGTTTAGCGCTTTTTGCATAAGCCAAGGTCGGTTACCGCTAAAATATTCAGGATGAGTTAGTGGACCAAGGTCGTGTATCGTGACGACAAGCGGCTTACGCGTGGCGATCGGGTATCCCATAGCAACAGCGTGTGTAACATCGATCTGGCCCGGCATCATCCATTCGATCGGTGGGGCACCAAAGAATGTCCAGCCATAAGCTGTGCCACGTCGGCCACTTGGTAAGATGCGTAGTCTGCTTCTAGTCTTCAGGGTTTCAAGCTGCTCATCAGGCAATGAACTCCAGGCCGCGACCGGACTCACATTGAGCTCCTTCTTTCTTTCCCCAATGGCATCGAAAAGTTCTAGCGCGTAACGAGCCAGGCCATGGCCGCATTCATCGGCAAACTGGTTAGCAAAATATGCGATATTGACCATGGGGTTACTGTCTCAATCTAAAATTCTGATTAAACCGATCCACTTGCTTGAGCGGTTTAGAATCACAGATCTTTGGGTCTAGCGAGTTAAGAGGATGTCCACAGGGCGGTTCGCGGTTCCAGGCGTTGGGTGAACGTCCACAGGGCGGGAGGCGTTTCCAGGCGTTAGGTGAATGTCCACTGGGCGCGACAACTTTCTGCGACTTAAACGAGGATGGAAATGACAAAGCGCGACTGACAGACCAAATACGAAGAACATTAACATCGCACCGCGTGGCGAGGAAACCATTGCATGCCCAAAGGCGAACCATGAGAATAAAGCTAAAACCGAGGCAAATATTGCCTGCCCAATTAAACTCCCCGATTCTGATTTTTGTTTTCGAATGCGAGTATAAGAGTATTTTAACATTCCGAAGATAAGCACCATGTAGAGAATCGCAGCTACCATGCCATAAGAGTAATAAGCCTTTGCAAAAAGAGCGTGGGTTGCCGCTTGATTTTGAATACTGCTCAATCCAGAGCGATTTGGCGCGATACCCTCTCCGATGAATGCATAGATAGGATTTCGAATCACGTGTTCGAAAGGTTCAACGTAGGCTAGTATCCGCTCAGATTCTCGCTCATCTTCGAAGTTTCTATCGTATATAACCACCGTACGATTTATCAAGCGATCGAAAAAAAACAGGTTGGATTCCACGCCTGCGACCCCAACGCCAATTATGAGTAATACAACCGGTAAAAGGATTAGCTTACGTATTTTTTTTAAACCGAAGAAAATCGCTGCTATGAAAATCAGTAACGAACCCAAGATTGGCCCTCGGGAATAACTCATTAACACACTAATCGGCGCAAGAATACAGGCAATTATAGCTATGCGTCGCCAAATTTTTTTTAGATCTGGCCAAACAACTAAAGCTGCTGCCATTGGCCATGCAACATTCGAAAATGTTGCCGCAAGAATCGAAACTCCAACGAGCGTCCGTCCGCGTTGACCAATGTCGCCTGTCTCCATAAAGCGTGACATCATTTCAGATTTTACCGCGGCAGGCTCTAGAAAGGAGGTAGAGAATAAAATTGAAGTGAGTCCCCGTGTCATTGGCAACGAAGTCAGTATCATCAGTAAAGAATTGAACAAAAGGCCCAAAGAAACTGCTTTCAATACAAACATCACATCGCTTGGAGTACGAACAAGGCGCGAAATCGAATAGAACACTGAAAAGGATAATACTGTCCGCATTAGAATGTACATTGATTCAAGTGATCCGCCTGAGATCGCGAACGTTTTTATTTCACTAAAAACCGCCAGAGCTAGAATACAAGAAATTAGACGAAGGAACGGGGTGAACTGCATCGGAAACGCTGGCGCGCGCGATGCCTTATAAAACATTGCAATGACGATGAAATCGATAAAATAAATTGGTAAAGGGCCAAACTTAGCACTTATCCTGGGAACTGAAATTAGTATTAGTGCGAAGAGCGCAACAAATTCTATTCCAGAAGTGTTGGCTCTAATTGCAGCTCGAGCTTTACTCACAATGTTCTAACAAATTTAAATAGAGGGCTTGGTAGTTATCGACCATGTGCTCCATCGTAAACAACTTCGCTCTCTTAAAGCCCGCCTGACCGAGTTTGGATGATTTTAGCGGATCAATCATAAGGCCGTTCAATGCAGTACTCATTCCTTCAATATCATGCGGTTTAACAAGACATGCGCACACTTCATCCGGTCCTGTCACATCACGCAGGCCTGGTACATCAGATGCAATAACCGGCAAAGCAGAATTCATGGCTTCAACCGCGGCCAAACCAAAACCTTCCCACAAGGAGGGCATGAAGAAAATATCAGCCTGTTCAAGGTAACTTTCGACATTGGATACTTGCCCACCAAGCGTAATGTTTTCATTAAGTTCAAGTTCGTCAATCAGCGCCTGGAGCTCTCTACGTTTCGGCCCCTCTCCCAAAATTGTGTAGTGCCAATCCCGAGATGGCAGCTTAGCAGCCGAGCGAATAGCTGTAGAAAAATTCTTTGCTTTCACCAGACGGCCCACCGACAGAATTTTAAGCGGTACCCGCGTCGACCGGTCAATCGGCGAGTAAAAATACTGTTTCACGCCATTTTGAACGACACATGTCCGTGTCGCGAGACTTGGGTAAGACAATATTAGTTCGTGACGTGTTCCTTCACTGATTGCACAAATGCGATCAAATTTCTTATATATACTTTGGTCCAACAGTCCAAACAGGCTGCCCCGCCGACGATTCCTTGTGCTGTGCTCAGTGAATATGATAGGTGCTTTTATGGCGCAGGTACTTTTCAGGATAGCCATATATGCACTTGTAGGAAACAAATGAGAATGTACGATTAATTCCGGCACTGTCAGCTTATCGAGTGCACACTTAAGTAACGGTAGAATCCGAAAGTCATATGGAGATTTAAATCCTAGAGATTGTGCTGAGGACAAATCCCCAATGTCACAAGCTTCCAAGGCAATGAGATGAGAATCCAATCCACGGGATAAAAGAGATTCATGGAGCGATCGAACGAGAGACTCCGCCCCTCCACGATCAAGCCCAGCATGATTAATAACCTGTATTACTCGCACGACCTGGCTGCTCGTCCACAGAGCCTGAGTCTATCGAGCTTATTTATGACGCTTCCTATCGAATAAATACCTAAAGTGCAGTAAGGCAAAAAATCGTCCAAGTCTAATTTGAGAATACCTATTTTTAACATGCACCCTTCACACGTTCAAATTGTGCTGTAACTTTATCCTTAACCGAAAAGATTCTCGATACACTTAATAGCTTACGCTAAAAGATAGCAGGTGTGCCCGCGGATGTTTTCTTTGTACTCAATCAAAACAGCAGGCCATAATATTGATACATTAAACCTAAGCGAAATGTCTTCGCCGCTTTGCGTTTTTTTTAATTGTAAAGCTTCACTACATTTTTTTGATCATATCTACTGGAGCAGATCAACCTAGTGCTTTTCCTGAACATCCTAATTCTAATGCCCTACCACGTTTGATTGCGTACTGATAATAGTGTGTCTTCAATCGTATGACCGCTGTTAAATGTTGTTGTCACAAGACTAAATTTCATGTTTTATCGGTGTATTCCTGTTTTAACATTTTCACTTCAAGCTCCAGATTTTTATGCTCCTGCTCGTTCAGTTCCAAATATTCCATTGTCAACTTTGATCTAAGCTTATGCCCTTTTGGCGTTAACTTGTAGGCGTAGGCAATCTTGTTCTCACTATTCTTGAAACGTTTGGCTTCTATCCAGCCCCGGCCAATTAAGCCCTGGATGTAGTAATTCGTTTTCCCCAAACTGACACCAAGCTCATTGGCCAACTCACGTTGGCTCAGAGTTGGATCCGCATGGATTGCACGCAAGAATTTAAACTGTGTCTCCTGTTGCGCTGCAGATGGGTGTTCTGGATTTTTAGGCATGCGTTCGGCGCGCCTCGCTATGATGATTTGTAAAAGTACAAATCAAAAAAACACGCTACCGCCCTTCCGTTGCATAAGCGATCCGGACAGGCTAGTTGCTAATTTGAAAAACACGTGCGCGACCACATCAGATACCACCAATTTTGTGCGCTGCGTTCAATAATTGAACGCGGTACAGATTAAAACACCAAAACTAAATAAAATACATAATCTAATCAGAGGATTGGAAGCTTAACTAGCTTTAGTGATTTGATGCGGCGACACACTAACTTGCGTCTCATTCCCCAAGATATTTAGCAGTAATACAACACGGTCTTGGCTATTTTTAGCCTTAAAAATTGCACTTATTCCAGCCATTGGCCCACTAACCAATCTCACGCTATCACCGTCTTTGAATATACTAGCCGGTTCAATGGCATCCCCGGTAACTTCCTGAGCCTGCATCAAGGCTTGTAATTCAGTATCTGGGAATGCTTTAAGCTCACTACCCTGCCGCAAAAGACGAACAACGCCGCGCGTAGAGTGGATGGGGGCTGTGTTTTGGGTCGCTAAATCCAGTTCAACAAAGAGATAACCAGGGAACAATGGCTCGCGAACCGCCTGCCAACGGCCTCGCACATGCTTATTGACTCTTAACCAAGGCAGAAAAGACTGAAATGCCTGATTGTCTAGATTCCTTTGGGCGGTAGTCTCGTGCTTCGCCTTTGTTTGCACTACATACCACTTGGTCATAACTAAAATCCATCGATCCGCAAAAATTAGGCTTCAAACCTCACGGCCTTTCCGACATCATAATACTATTGTATAGATTGATTCTTTTTTAAACCATAAGAATAGGAACTCCCTCTCTCATACATATTAACTAACCAATTTAGGTTAGTAAATAAGTCTGTGTTGTTTATATCTACAGCCTAAGCGATGCCGAGCATAGAATTTGTTTCGACACTATGCAGATATGCTCGTAACTACCATGCTCGTCACAGATTCGTTAATGACCATGCCGCACCCGATCGACTACTAAATTAGCACTAATTAAGACAAAAACCACGTTTTTTTAAATTAGTCAATGGCCGATATGGGTAAGGATTAAAACCAAGGTACCGGGCACACTTTACTCTCACACACAACGCACATGCGCGCCTTAAATCATGCTAAGGCAGTTTCAGTTCGAGCTGTTCAGGGTGAACACCACTGATGACGTGCGTTTCGTTTACGCTTGCCTGAATTGGGAAAGAGAGTTGTTCGGCCAAACAACTAGATTGCTTTAAGACATTGACCGGATTACCGCCAACACTCATTACTGGCAGCCATTAATACAAAATCACGTACCGAAACTTGTCTGCCAGAAGCGATAACATAGTGCTGAGGAGTATCCTGCTAAAGCATTAGCTATCACATTTCTAGAAATCCTTTGCGTGACCCCAATCCCTAAGCAATTACCATGTTCAATGGCGAACTATCTGAACAAGCAAGTATTGTGGAAGCACCGCAAGAACGCTATAGCGATGTGCGGACAAGTCAATTTCCTCGCCAGCTCAGTAATCTGTGAGCGCGCCACTGCACATCGCATTGACACGGAAAACATAAATCTAAACATGTTGTTGAACGATTAACGTAAAGTCAGTAACGGTTCGGTAAGCACTCGAGATATTTTCTGAGTAACTCCATTTTTAAGGAGTATCCCTCAGACTTTATCGCGCGACTTCGCTTACGAAACAGGTGTAGGTGTTTTGCATTTTTCGGCTGATGGATTTGTAAGATAGATGCGTAAGCACCTCTTCTCCAATACATATAGTCCAACCTAAAAGGGTTAAATCAAAAGATTAATGCAATATAAAGCTTCTATACAAACATTTTGCGCGTATATATTTCTCTTTTTCTATCTTTACATATGATGATAACTTACAGCGCGCCGAATACTCAGGTAATGAAAGAATGAGCCTAAGCTTCACCAAAGTTTGTTGCAATTGAAATTGAAGTTTACTATTTTATAAATCAGTCAATGACCCAAACGATCCATCTACAACATAATAATTCCAGTACTATCACTGCCTGAAACAACGTCACTTTTTTAAGTTTTCCAGACTTGGATAAGTGGTTCGTACTAAAATTGTGTAACATTGAATACCAATTTCAGTGCTTGACTATCGGCATTCAAAAGGACAGGTAGATCTCGATAGAAAATACGTTACTGCTTTACTCTTTTTTTAAACAGAATGGAGAGCTTTTGATGAAGGGTTTTTCTACACCGATAATTTCATGTTTTGCACTGCTCTTCGGAGCCATAGCTCCATCAACTTCGTTTGCTAACCCAACGATACCAGATGCGCAAACCGCCGCAAGGTTTGTACAGATGGCAGACTTCGATGTAACTGATGCCGACATTCAATCGGTATTAACGCAAGGCCCCGAAGCCTGGCTGGATAATCAGCTGGATATGGTCAATGCTAACCTCACTCGTTTTGAGTGGATGGAACAAAACACTAATCCAGCGCAGCACTATATCGGGTTCGACAGATCAGTATGGAATCGGTTGTTCACTGCTAACAGCGGTGTGAAAGAACGATGGGTGTTGGCGCTATCAGAGATTTTTGTTATCAACGTAAGACAAACAGCCATTGGTGGCCTGAGAGGCTTTGGTGGTGCGGCCTATCTCGACATGTTAGAAGCTAATTCCTTGGGCACATACCGTCAGCTGCTCAAAGAGGTGACGCTCAGCCATACAATGGGGTCATACCTATCTTTACTAGGCAGTAAGAAAGCGAATAGCAGTGGTCGCGCACCAGATGAGAACTATGCACGGGAAGTCATGCAACTCTTCTCCATTGGACTTAAAAGATTGAGAATAACGGGTGTTCCGATTTTAGATGCCAATGGAAACGAAATACCCACCTACAACAATGAAGATATAACCACGTTGGCAACTGCCCTCACCGGATGGGAAGCCGATTTTCAAGGTGTTCATCCTAATCAAAGCAAAGGGCACTATTTGATTAATATGGTAATGGACCCTAGTGATCACCAAGATGGCGATCTGCCAAAATTGATGAAGAGACCAATAGACAACTCCAGTGGTGAGGCCGCACTGGAATCCATGCTTGATATTCTTGTGAACCATCCAACCACCCCGCCTTTCATGGCAAAACAATTTATCAAACGCTTGGTTACCAGTAACCCTTCAAATTCATACGTAGCTCGTGTTGCTAGGGTATTCAAGAACGATGGAAATGGCGTTAGGGGAAATCTCCGTGCCGTTCTTAAGGCGGTACTGTTGGATGAGGATGCGCTGAACATTGATGACGCTTCTGCCAATACCTATCCAGCGTATCCTGGACGGCTAAGAGAACCTATGGTGAGATTCGTTCAATGGGGCAGGACATTTGGATTGAACGACCCAACGGGCGAATGGCCTTTACTAGATCTTTCAGATGCTGGTAAAAAGCTTGGACAATCACCGCTTCATTCGCCGTCTGTTTTCAACTTTTTTCGGCCAGGCTACGTCCCGCCAAATACCTTGCTTGGCGACATAGGTTTGACCGCTCCTGAACTACAAACAACAAGCGAGGTTTCTGTAGTGGGTTACGCCAACTACATGTATCGAAGAATCGCAAACGGCTTTAAGTCCATCAAACCGGACTACACATCAGAATTGGCACTGGCAGACGATCCTCAAGCCTTAGTCGATCGCTTGAATCTTATTTTAACAGCAAATCAACTAGAACAGGAAACAGCGGATCTTATTGTACAAGCAATCGAGACAATGCCAGAAAACTCAGCTGGACAACTTCGAAGACGAGTTCACGCTGCCATCTACATGATAATGGTAAGCCCGGATTACTTAGTTTTACAATAGTTAAACCACCGCACCTTGAATGAATAACACTGATAGCTATTGGAGCAAGCGATGAGTTACATATTTAAAAACCATGCACGACGAGAATTTTTGAAGCGCACGGCGGCCTTCGGAGCTTTGGGAGTAGCAGGTGGCTCAGCTCTGAACATGGCGGCCATGGGGCGAGCAGCAGCAAATGGTGTCGGAGACTACAAAGCGTTAGTATGTGTTTTTTTGTATGGTGCCAACGATAATTACAACACCTTCGTACCCTATGACCTTGACAGTTACAACGCGTATGCAAGCGCGCGTCCTACTCTTGCAACTGCCAGAGCTGCACTTAATGGCTCAGTACTGACGCCCCAACAAGCACTACCTGATGGCAAAAGCTTTGCACTTGCACCACAGCTTGGCAATATGAACCAGTTGTGGACAGAAGATAAGATGGGTATTTTACTTAACGTCGGGCCATTGGAACAACCCACAACCAAACAGCAGTACACGCAAAACTCTGTGCCTATTCCACCGAGAATATTCTCTCACAACGATCAGCAATCGGTATGGCAGTCATTGCAAGCAGAAGGGTCAACCACCGGATGGGGTGGGCGTATGGCCGATTACTTTTTAACAGGCGATAGCGTAACTGATATGTTTTCAGCTATTTCGGTTACGGGAAATTCGCTGTTTTTATCCGGGGACGCTGTTATCCCATATCAAGTGACACCCGAGGGTTCAATAAGTTTAATCACCAGCGCCGAACCTGCGTACGGTAGTCAAGCCGTTAGTGATGCGGTAAACGCTATCATGGCGAACCAACTAACACCATTGAACGACATTAATCTTATCAAGGAAGCTCATGTCGAAGTGGTTAATCGTTCTATTCTTGCGGATCAAATATTGGAAAATGCATTAAATGGCGTAAATCTTAATACTAGTTTTTCATCAGGGCCGTTGTCTTCACAACTAAACATGGTGGCCAAAATTATTGCAGCGCGAAACACGCTAGGAAATAATCGACAAGTATTCTTTGTCGGCCTCGGCGGGTTTGACGTGCATAGCGACCAACTGGAAAACCACCCACCACTACTGGAAGAAGTTAACCGAGCAATGCAGGAATTTTTTGACGCGACAACGGAGTTGCAACTCGCTGATCAAATTACTACATTTACTGCCTCCGATTTTGGCAGAACCTTAAGTAGCAACGGTGATGGCACTGACCACGGTTGGGGGGGACATCACATGATTATGGGCGGTGCTGTGAATGGAGGGACATACTATGGTCTGGCGCCAGAATTGGGCGACAACGGCATTGACGATGTCGGTCGCGGCCGTTTATTGCCAACGACGTCGGTAACACAAATGGCTTCTACTTTGGGCATTTGGTTTGGCTGTTCACCCAGTGAGATAGAGGATATTCTGCCATCGATTATCGAATACTCACAGCAAGATCTGGGCTTTCTGAGCTAGTTTGGTCGCGCATTCAAATCCGCTTCACCGAGTGCAGATAGCCAGAGAGTCTTAATTGGCCCTGGGACAATTGCTCATTGACTTCTCAACTGTGTAATAGCGTATCCACATGCTCAATGGCGTCACATGTGCGTTGTATGTGCTCGGGGCCCAAGCTAGGATGCACCAAAAACATCAAACTTGTTTCGCCTAACTCTCGCGCCACCGGTAAACGTTTGGCGGGTGCAAACCCAGTGCCTTCAAATGCTTTCTCTAAATAAACTTCAGAACACGAACCAGTAAAGATAGGCACATCAAGCGAACTGATCGTTTCTAATATCTTTGCGCGAGACCAATCGGATGATAGTTTATCGAGCTCCAAAAACACGTAGGCCTTGTAAGCCGCATGTTCAATCTCATAGCTCACCTCTGGTACACGAAGCCATCTTTTGGTTTTGCATGTATTCCATATCGCTTCGGCATTGGCTGTGCGAGCTTTTGTCCACTCAGGCATCCCAGCCGTTTGAATACGACCTAAAACCCCTTGCAACTCTGTCATTCGCCAGTTGGTGCCAAATGTTTCATGTAACCAGCGAAACCCAGGCGCGTGTTCTTTATTGTACACAGCGTCCCATGACTTCCCATGGTCCTTATAGGACCACATGGCAGACCAAAGTGCTTTGTCATTGGTGGTGACCATGCCGCCTTCGCCGCCAGTAGTCATGATTTTATCCTGGCAAAAAGACCATGCTGCTACATGACCTATAGACCCAACCGACCGCCCTTTGTAGGTAGCTCCATGTGCTTGAGCGCAGTCTTCAATAACTTTGATACCATGCGATTCAGCAAGCTCCATTATTGGGTCCATATCGGCTGGCATTCCAGCCAGGTGCACCACAACAATTGCCTTGGTAGCAGGAGTGATAACAGCTGCGATGGTTTCCGCTGAAATATTTTGGGAATCTCTATCTACATCAGCGAATACAGGCTTTGCACCCAATGACACAACACTTGAAACTGATGCAATAAAAGTGCGTGGTGTAACGATAACTTCATCGCCAACTTTTATTCCCAGTATTTTGAGTGCAAGATCGAGTGCTACCGTGCCATTGGCCAACGCTATTGCGTACTGGCATTGTGAATATAGAGCAAACTCTTGCTCAAATAACCGGGTTTCTTCACCAGTCCAGTAATTAACTTTATTTGATAGCAATACACGCTTCACAGCCTCTCCCTCTTCTAAGGAGAACGACGGCCAGCTTGGAAATGAAGTGCTATGCATGAAATACGAACCTTAAAAAAGCATACAAGTTGAGTCTACTTATATCCATAAGCTGACAATGTGCGTTTCATCAACGTTTCGGCATTGACCATATCGATACTACGAGACTGCCTACCCTTGCCGACCGATCCAACTTTGACTATTGAGCAGGCCTGCGTTATCTCATCCAACGTTTTCTCAATTGACAGAAAATTTAGCACGGAATTTAATTGCGCTGCAGGCTCAGCGACAAATTCTTCATACGTTATATTAATGACTTTTGAATCTGGCATATCGGCAAACGCAGCAGTAGCTGACTCTACACAACGGGCCCATTGCAAGGCACACACATCGGTGACGTTTTCATGTTCCTGCATTCCTTGAAACCTTGGGCCCCAAACGGGTAAAGCAGAATCTGCGCTAGACAATTTCGAAATACGGTTACCAATATATCGACTGGCATAAAACGGCAGGTCTGACTTAGGAACATATCGAGCCTTAGCCATTAAGTAAGGTATGTCCAAGGGTGCTTTCCAACGGTGCTGCGCTGAAGCAACCACATCACGCCCATCACGCACTATGTGTATATAACGCGCCTCAGGTAGGACTGTATCGACAAATGGCACTCTCAATGAGTTGGCGCAAGTTTTTTCGAGAACGACTCTATCGTTCAAAGGTAATCCAGTTAGATCAGAGTTCTTAACAAACTTGGAAAACTGTCGACGTATATAATCAACCACATCGTCAGTGGCGTGAGACCGAGTGAGCTCATCGGTTTCACAGTCTTTGTTGCCATGCCGCCAAATGTAATTGATCTCGTCACAAGGCCAAGTGGAGATACCATCAAGCCTCGTTAGCACATCACGCAGCATGTTAGTGCCCGATCGGCCCGCACCGATTATAATCACGGGTGATGCATCAATGGGATGAAGACTCACTGCCAAAGTTCTCTGTGATTTAAATTGATAAAACTAACCAATTGTTAGCAACCAGCAAACATGTGTTAAATAATGTCGCCTAACAACAGATTCCATTTTTCAGCAGCAGCATCTGGGGAGCCGCTAAGCATGGCATACTGTTTTATTCTGTCACCTGTATTCTCATTGCGCCGTAACCAAGTGACTAGGTTCTGATAACTTTCAATCAAATCCTCTTTCAACTGCCCAGTGCAAACAACCCCTAGATTCTGTTTCTCTATATCTGATGCTAACTCGGATTGCTTCTCTACTAAAGCAAACAGTGGTACTCCAAGACCCAAATAAGACAATGTTTTACTTGGGTAAGCGTACTTTATGACACCCGGCGAAATCGATACAATTCCAGCATCACAATCTGCAATAAAACGGGCAGCCTGATCAAATGGAACGTGGCCATGAAAGCAGACAGAGCTGAAACTGCTGGCTTTATTTTGTAGCTCAGCCTTTACAGCGCCATCACCTAGAAAATGAAGCTCGATAGGGAGAGCTTGACAACGATCATCCAAGAACGCATCAAGAAGTGCCTCTAGCGCTTGAAACCTTCCGAGATTACCCGCGAAAACAATGCGATATTTTTTGTCTACTGCCATGTCATCTGCCTTTGTATCCAATGCACCTTTGAACGTAGTTTGTTTGTCTAGGGTTCCTGCAGGCAAAGCGTCTTCAAAAGACTCAAGCGTGAAATTATTGATGATATAGATTGAGGATTTATCAACACCTCGAGTTACTAAGGAACTTTGCATATCTTGTGATAACACGACACACGCATCTGCGCGCCGGGAGACATAGGTATCCAGATAGACTAAAACCTTGTACCGTATTGAACGCTCAGACCATAAGCTGCCAGCTACACCTATTTCTGGATAGATATCTTGCATGTGGTAAACAAATTTAACCCCTGCAATTCTAGCCGCTAGTAGTCCACAACCACCATTCAATACCGGCGGAATCGTTGCCGCTACCACCACATCTGGCTGTGCCCCCAAGAGCTTACGCGCAAGTACCACAAACATTGCCCTGATTGGAAAAAGTACTTTACCAACTAGTGCTATGAGCCTGACTTTACTAGCACCCGGAAGATTACCCAAGCGCTTGACCTCAATAGAATCCAACGTCTCTGCCGCCAGAGCCTTATTTGCAAAATCTAGCGGCTTGTATGAAGGCTGTGCTGTTAGCATGCCCACGTGGAAACCAAATGCGTTTAATCGTACACCGATAGATCGAAGCATGGATGCATATGGTGGACTATCAGGCCAAAAATGCTGATAGAAAAACAGAACCTTTCGAGCTTTCACTGCTCTGTAACCTCAAGACTTTTTAGATGCTGAGGTACTTTCAATAGGCTTAGTGTCATTAAAATATAGCTCATGTCATCCCAAAGACTGTAGTTTTGATAATAATCAATATTCAATTTGACTTTATCTGGGAACAACACGGTGTCATTATATTCAACCGGGTCGGGTTGAACTCCCAGTATTTCTTCTTCATTAGAATACTTAATTGTCGCAGGGCCAGTAATGCCCGGGCGAAGTTTTAATACGTTACGTTCCCTACCCACTAGGTTGTCAGCATATCCCGGCACATCCGGGCGTGGTCCTACAAACGACATTTGACCAATCAGCACATTCCATAATTGTGGTAGCTCGTCAAGTTTAAACCGACGTAAAATACGGCCCGTGGGGCTGATTCGACTGTCATGAGCCGTTGTGACGGTAGTTGCATTGGGGTTTGAATTAACAAACATGGTACGGATTTTATAGACATGGAATGGGACACCGTACTGCCCCACACGCAGTTGCCGGAACACACCTAACGTTTTGGTATCAACAGCAGCGATTAAAACGCAAATAATGATAAGTGGCGACAACACCACAAGCCCAATTGCAGACAGGCATATATCAAACACTCTCTTCATTTTGCGCTGACGTGAATTCACTGGTTAAACTCGAGACTCAGTAGCATTAATTCCATCCCAGCTATTAGACAAACCAGCTGTAGAGAGAATAAGCCGCGCAACTCGCTCAGACACATCGGAAATGGAATAGGCATCTGGTCGGAATGATTCAGGAGCTAGTTGAGATTGGTTTACCACTAAATCAACACACCTTACGATGGAGTCTGGGTCCGTGCCGCAGGCTAATATAGCGCCAGTGTCCATTGCTTCTGGGCGTTCTATCGAGAATCGTGGCGTTACTGCAGCAAATCCGAGCATGCTTGACTCTTCTGCAATTGTCCCGCTGTCCGAAACTACACAGCGAGCCGACATTTGAAGCCGATTATAATCATTGAATCCAAAAGGCGCTAACCACTGTACTCGCCCGAGCGACTCAATTGCAGGAACCTTATCCAAGCGTTTTTGCGTTCTAGGGTGAGTACTCACGACTACCTGACAATCATGTGTCTCTGCTAATGTATCCAGACATGTAACCAATCTTGCAAGATTATCAAGGTTATCCACATTTTCTTCACGGTGCAAGGAGGCCAATATGTAGCCCTTCTCTACCAAAGAAAGCTGTTTCAAAATATCAGAACTTTCGATACCGGGCCGGTAGTGATTCAACACTTCCCACATTGGCGACCCGGTGAAGTAAACGCGGCGAGGATGCAAGCCCTCTGACAATAAATTTCTACGGGCATGCTCTGAATACACTAAATTAAAATCGGATATATGATCAACCATACGGCGATTTGTTTCTTCAGGTACATTTCTGTCAAAACAACGGTTGCCCGCTTCCATATGATAGACAGGTATTTTTAATCGCCTGGCCATATAAGCGGATATAGCCGAATTCGTATCTCCCAAAATGAGTACGGCATCAGGGGCTTCAGCAAGTAAAACCTTTTCAACCTCTATCAATATTCCACCAACGCAACTACCGAGCGTTGATGTATCTACTCCTAAGAAATGATCGGGCTTACGAAGTTTCAGGTCATCATAAAAGACCCCATTGAGCTGGTAATCATGATTTTGTCCGGTATGTACTATCACATGATTACAAATTTCATCAAGACGAGACATTACACGACTGAGCCGTATTATCTCGGGTCTTGTACCGACAATGGTTAACACTTTAAGTGGCTGAGTCATGATACGTCTGTACTGGATTTCACTTCGTGCATGTATGTATCACTGTCCATCGGGTCAAATATTTCATGTGCCCAGAACAACGTTAGCAAAGGCTCCTTACCCGTGTTTATGATGCTATGTGAATACAGTGTTGGTATGTCTATAGCAAGGGGGATATCGCCTGACACCGAATATGACACTACATCATCAGAAAATACTTTGCGTAAATGTATGTCGGCTGTACCGCTTAACACCACAAACCTTTCAACTTTTCTGCGATGAAAGTGGTTACCTCTCTCGATGCCAGGTTTGGTCCACGATAAGAAAGTCTGCCCACCACCACCGCCGCGAGCGACCTCAAACAACTCGCCACGCTGATCAACATTCAACACCAGTTTCCTGGGTGTACCACTAGGGTACTTTTCATAACGAAACACGTTATAAAGCTGAAGTGTGAGCTTGTCAGACAAATCCGGAAATTTGTCTTGATCTATTAATTTGTTAAAGGCATTGATCTGGTGATAAAGATCTTTAACGGTGACGGGAGTCCCGGCGGCGCGAATTCTACCTGTGTTAGCAGCTTGGGCTGCTGTTAGCATCAGCTCAGCAGCATCACCGGCATGCAACAACTCGACAGCGGCACCTTCGTGAATCTCAGGCTGTGTGTTGTTAAGAACGTGATGACACAGCGTTGCTGTAACTGTGTTGTAGTTGGGCACACCGCCTTCGCCAAATAAATGCGGTAACACAACATCGGTATAAAGCCCATCAGAGGCAGATGCCCATTCCGCAAGCGTTTGGCTAGCCGCACCCTTCCCACGACCATAAGGCGTGTCTGTACCCGCGTGAGTTGAATTAGCAAACACTACATGAGCACTGGACGCAGTTGCTTGCAGCGCGATGACTAAGTTATTACTTATTTCGCGATTAGCTTGATCAACAATCTCAGGCTTTGCTCTGTTAACACCTGCAAGATGAAAAACAATATCGATGTCTTTAACTAGTGGGGCTAGTCTTTTTGGATCGGAGAAGTCTTTAGTCGACGCAACCCTAACATTAAAGGCAGGCTTCTCGCCCTTGAACATTCGCTCACCATTCTTGGCGAGCAGCAAAGCCCTGGTATGAAAACCTAACAAGCCACCCGCTCCAGTGACTAATATATTTTTGGTTTCAGTATCCAAGTTACAAAACCTGTGGATTTACGACCGCTTGAACTTCAGGCAATGTCAGCAACAAAGCTTCAATTTCCGCTACTGACATCCGTTCACAATTGTGAGAGTCGAAATCCTGAATTGACTCGATGCGTTCATCGCCTTCACTAAAAAATGGCTTGTAGTCAAGCCCTCTCAGATCTGTCTGTAGCCTCCAGTATTCGTCTAGCTCTTCAGCAGACCCAAGCTCTTGCGAGCTTGCTAATGTTTCAAATAATTTCTCACCATGTCGCCAACCGATAACCTCGACCGGATGATTTGGTGTGTTTAAAATATTCTTTATTGCTTTCAGCAAATCTTCCATAGTGGCAGATTTCGCTTTCTTTATAAATATGTCACCTTGCTGACCGTTTTCAAATGCATAATTCACAAGTGATACAGAATCACGCAATGGCATCAAAAATCTTGTCATTGACGGGACCGTTAGCGTTATTGGTTTACCATCAACAATTTGCTTCATAAACAAAGGTATGACCGAACCACGAGAACACATGACATTACCGTAGCGCACACAGTTAACTCGCGTCTGCGCATCAGGTCCTAGCTCTCTTGCTGCTGCCTGAGCAAGCTTCTCCATCATAGCCTTAGAAATTCCCATCGCATTAACTGGAAAAACGGCTTTGTCGGTGGATAAGCAAACGACGCTCTTAACTTTATTTGCAACAGCTGATCGAATCACATTTTCAGAGCCGACCACATTCGTTAACGTAGCTTGCATTGGAAAAAATTCGCATGAAGGGACTTGCTTTAATGCTGCAGCATGAAAGACGTAATCTACCCCTTTCATAGCATCGTCTACACTTGATTTATCACGGATATCGCCAATTCTGTATTGCACTTGAGCGGTACGCAACTTGTTTCTTAACGCATCTTGCTTTTCTTCGTCTCGACTTAAAACTACCACCACGTTATTGTCATTTTCCAACAGTTTTGACAACATCGTTTTACCGAAACTACCAGTGCCGCCAGTAATTAGATATTTACTCATTTTTACTGGCCCTTACATTTTGCGATTGCGTGAGACGCATGATCTATTTGCCTCTCACGGTATTAATGACCGACTCAACCACATGATTCATGTCCGCAGATGAAAGTAGATTGTAGATTGGTAGTGACACACATTTTTTCCAGATATTTTCAGCGACAGGATAGTCTTCAGCGTTAAGTTGGTAACGCTCTTTGTAGTAGTGCAGCCGATGAATGGGCTTGTAGTGTACGGACGTGCCGATTCCCAACGCCGACAACGATTCGATAAACGTATTGCGATCAACAGCTGATCTTTCGTTTATGAACACAGGAAACAAATGCCATGCATGATCTTCAGTTGGTACTAACAGTGGGAATATCGACAGCTCTTCTATATCAGAAAATTGATTTGTGTAAAATTCACCAACAGCCTGCCTAACCGATCTCATCTCTTCCAATCTCTCAAACTGAGCAAGGCCAACAGCCGCATTGATGTCTGGCATATTGTATTTAAACCCTGGTGCAAGCACGTCGTACTCCCACTGGTTTGAATTAGATGTAAATCGCTTCCACACATCTCTGTCTATTCCATGAAGCCTCATCAACCTTGCGCGCTTTGCAATCTCATCGTTGTTTGTCAGAAGCATCCCACCTTCTCCGGTGGTCATTGTTTTATTAGCGTAAAAACTAAAACAGGTTACATCGCCTTCGTAGCCGATAAAAACACCATCTCGTTTTGCGGGCAGAGCGTGAGCTGCGTCACTGATTAGTTTAAGTCCTGCATCTTTACAGAAACTAGCCAACCCATCCGGACCAGACATTTCAATTGGGTGACCACCGTAGTGGACCGCAATAACAGCTTTGGCGTCGGGATGGACTTTGAGCGCTTCTTCAACAATGCGCCGACTAATGCAGCCTGTATCCTCTTCTACATCAACCAACACAAGCTCTGCGCCCATGTAGCGCACTACCTCGGCAGTGGCGGTAAACGTTAGACTAGGGATAAACACTTTATCACCGCTACCTACTCCACAAGCATCCAGCGCAAGATGTAAAGCCGAGGTACAAGAATTAACGGTTATAGTATGCTCAACTCCGATCATTTCCTTAAACGCGTTTTCCAATGCATGGGACTTAGATGCGGTGGTTAGCCAACCGCTATCCAGCACTTCCTTAACGTAAGTCAACTCATTCCCAGAACAATCGACTCGGGCAAAAGGAACGTTTTTCAAATTAGTATTTTTCGCAGACATCGCTATGTTTAATTGCGCCTAGAAGTAGTTGTTGGGCGTGTTAGATTAGAAGACAGCATCAGGCTTCGTCCATATTCCAATCCCTATTATGCCCTTTTGAGTGAGCAATTTTTTGAACCGATCTAACTTTTTAGAAATGTTTATTGATTCTACTGACCACAATCCGTTGTGCAAATGTGACTAATTGTTGTCGGTCTTCACATACTGCGGAATTAAGTGATTATAATAACTTATTTGCCGATATAGTGCCCCAAATCGCGGGGTCAAGCCCTCTTCCAATTGTTAAACTGATATACATGCACTCCAATCACTCCCGTTCTAGGTCAACAGTCCGACTAGAGTCCGTGTATCGCAAATCCTTACTTTTAACCATCGCGCGAACTAACGGGTCAATACTGGTTAATGAATACCCCAAATCTGGTGGTACCTGGCTAGCAAATATGGTTTCACAAGGAGCTGGGAAAGAATTTCCACAAAACCAATTTCCCACTTTGCGTACCTCAATATTTCATGGCCACTACTTAAAAAAATTCCGTGGAGTGGCGACTGTTGTCCTGTGGCGAGACCCAAGAGACGTTATCGTGTCTTGGTATCACCACTCGCTAACATCCAATCACACCAACAAAAAGTTGCTTACTGCTAACCGGTCGGCACTAGGGCTGGATGACTACAGCGATATTGGCGCAAATCTGCCGAAATTCATTAAGTTTATGTTTGAGCAACAAACTTCACCAAGCTTTAACTGGAACGTGTTTTTTGACAAATGGTCTGCTGATGACGCTAATGTGATACACACTAGTTACGAAAAACTCTCACAAGAACCAGCGACAGAGCTGAGCTCGATCTTCAAAAAATTAAACATAAATTCAGTTGTGCCAATAACAGAAGTAGTTGAGCAAAACTCCTTCAAAACACAATCTGGCAGAAAGAAAGGAGCGGAAAATTCATCCAGTTTTTTAAGGAAAGGAATCGTCGGGGACTGGAAAAACGTGTTTAATGAAAATGCGATAGTAGCATTAGAAAATGCGACTGAAGGCAGGCTGGAAAAATACCTACAGTTTATAGACAAAACTAATAAGCTGTAGGTAACACAAGCAAACATCATTTTGTTAATAGCATGGAAGCCTTAGAGAGCATTTTATGAAAATTCTTAGTGTCCAACCAGCAGCCCGTCGGGGCGGCCCATCAATTCAGCACCTTAATTTTGCTAAAAAATCGATAGAAATGGGGTTCGAGCATCACGCTTGTATTCGCTCAGACCACGAAATGATTGACGAATACAATGAAACATTCAGTTCGGTCACTACATTTAAACCAGTTAATGCAATAATTCCGCGAAGCCTATCCCCTATCAAGCTTCTTAGTTACAGAGGTCTTGTAAATGAAATATCTAACACTCTACAAGATGCAGCAGAGAGAGTTAATGCAGACGCTATCTGGACAGTAAATGATGCCTTTATTGCTGGGCCTATCGCTGCTAAGCGAACAGGAATTCCTGCACTAACTCACTTTCTGGGCATGACCAGCTATCGGCCCAAGCCAGTCGGCCTCGGCTTAATTGCTTTTCACAAAAAATACTCTAATCGCCTGGCAACATGCCAAGATTTAATCGCCAATGATTTAGTTGGCCTTGGATATCCTCGTGACAGATTAGATGTTGTTTACAATGGTATCGATATCGAGAGATTTTCTACTAAACCAGCCAGTGATAATCAAGATGAATTAACTATTGGAATGGTGGCAAATTTAGATCGACGAAAAGGGCTAATGCTTTTTATTGAATCCGCTATTGTAGTATCCAAGTCCATCCCGGGTGTCAAATTTCATATAGCAGGTGATTTGGAGGGTGATCCCGATTATCTTAATGAAATTAAGCTTAGAATTGCTGATGCGGGAATGAAAAATAACATTGTACTAGACGGTATTGTCACATCCATGGTCGAGTGGTATCAAAAGCTAGACATCTGCTGTGTTCCGTCATTGATCGAGGCACTTTCAGTAGCTTGCCTGGAAGCAATGGCATCATCGCTACCTATTGTGGCAACAGATGTGGGCGGAAACTATATCGCAGTAAATCACCGAAAGAACGGTCTACTGACTAAACCAAACGACCCAATCTCGTTAGCGCAAAGCATCGTTGAGCTTTGTGAATCACCTGGATTACGCCAAAATATGGGTGCAGAGGGTAGAGCAATTGCTAAAAGTACTTTTTCACTTGAAGAGGTGGTTGGTGAGCTAAATCAGGCTTTTTCAAAGCTGTAAAGTCCATTTGACCTCACACCAGAACCCGATAGCTACCTGTTATTAGGTTTAACCCACCCTTTTTCCACACGAGTATAAAAGTCCACGCGTTCTGTAGTACTCTCCAAAAACAAACAGTCGCAGCCACGCCAAATATACCGTGACTGCCTGAGAACAATACAATACAAACCACCATGCCAAGTAAACAAATGAGCAGAATTTGCAACGCCTGCTTTCGTACATTAAACAGTTGAGTGGAGAATGATGTAGGTCCTACGCAACAGTTTACTAGTTGTGAAAAAAGCAGCAAAAAGAAAACTATCACCATATCAGAAGTCAACTCTTCACCGGTTAAAGCGTTATAAACGAATTTTGAAAATACAATCATCACCAAGGAAATCACAAGAGCGGCTGCTATATTTGCTCTTGCGTTTACCTTAATTGATCGATTACCTGCTATAACCGATTGAGTTTTAGCAATTCTACCCAGCATGGGTTGGATCACAGGATTTGTAACGGACAGCGGCATTGAAACCAAAGACGCCATGCGTGTTAAAACAAAATAAATTCCGGCTTCTTGTAGCCCAATTAGTGCGCCAACCAAAACAACGTCAACATTTAGAAGCAGAGTTTGCAGTGATTGTAAGAACCAATTAAGGGTATCAACACGCACGTCAGAAAACCTAATTCGGCCCTGCGTATTAATAAGAGATAGTTTATATTTTTTTTGCAATACAGCTACCGTCACAACTACTGAAAGCAGCATTACAGCTAAAACAACCAACAACACATGATTGATGGTAATTTGCACGCCAAATAACGCAGCCATACCCAAACACGCAATAGCGGCAAGCCTCCATATAACAGCCTTCGCCGATTCAGAGATAAATATCGCCCCGTAAGACCGAGCTACTGCGCCGTTAACAGCAAGCAAACCCAAACCAACACCTAAACCACTGGCAAGTACTGCGCCCGCCACGGTACCAGTACCTAAAAAGCTCAAGCCTATAATCGGTAATAACAGGACTACGGAACAAACCAACACAATATAGAATGACCGAGCAATTACATTGGACATTCCATTTACGTCATTGCGATTAACCTTTTCTGGCAACTCCTTTATTACCGCAGCCATTTGCCCATAGGTGACCACAATCGCCACGATACTGGCGATACTGATAGTGTTTGCATACTGCCCAGTTGAAACTACGCCTAAATAGCGGCTTATCATCCCAATGAGAACAAACTGAGAACCAATAGCCGCAATTCTCACCACACCCGACTTTGCATACCCCGTTATTTGTTCTCTACTTCTCATACATATTGGTGCTTTTCAAATTGCTCGCTTAAAACATGTTCACTTTACCGCCTATTGAATTGGCGTATAATTCGTTGAAGCTGTTAACAATAAAGAGGCTATAGAGTGTCATACACAAATCGCATTCACGCTCTAATAGCATTGGTCGCTACTGTTGCGACTCTATATGTTCAATCTGCCCATGCCGCCGATTCCACAAGTGTATCTGATTCTAACGATTGGCTGGATAACACGCTGGGCATGAATGCGAAAAATGTCCCTTTTTTTCCAGATGTAGTGTCAAACAGGACAGGGGTTAGCATTGGAGATAAAAGTTACGATATAAACAATGATTTTTTACCTCACCAAATTAGAGTCGATGAGGCCAGTTTATTAACTGCACCCATAGAACTGCACCTAGATGGCGCTATCGTCGGCGAAGACAACGCCACGAATGTAACATCCATAGAATCAAATAATCTGTTGTTACACACAAGTCATCAGCTTGACCTTGTAAAATTTCAGTTAGACAATCAGATAAAAATTAGTCCAGATGGATTTATTGCGAACACAATAAACATCACTCCCAACGGCCCATCAACTATTAGCTCTTTAAAAATCGTTTTTAAACTAGATAAAAACTACGCTAACTACTTAGAGCAGTACTTCCCGTATGACTACGTAAAACAACGTGTAATACGCAAAAATAACGAATATTCCAATCGAGCAATTGATAGCGACTTTACATTCCCATTTACACCCATTATGTGGCTGGGTAACCCAAAAGCTGGCGTGGAAATTTTAATGGAGGACAACATTAGTTATTCGCTTAAAAATCCAAGAAATGCAAATTCAATTGAATTGAAAGATGGATATGTCCAGCTGACGCACACCATCATAGATAAACCTATTCAAATATCTAAATCATTGGCGTATAACATTGGCATCCTCGCAACTCCAACTAGAAAAAACAACAAGCAAGCTAGAAATTTTCTTCTGACTAGTCGCGCTAATCGAATTTCAAATGAGTCCCATTTTTCTGAGATCCATGTAGGACATTGGAAACGTGACGGGTTCCCATATCCTGGCATTCCACAGACGGCAGAGAAAGGCAGCCCAGAAAGAGCCAGTTTTGATAAAAGAATTGACAAACTGGAGAAGCAGTCAGTAAAGCACATCCCCTATTCCGCACTGCATATGATGGTTTCTACGCTCCCTGAGTTAATCGCTTATCGCGATGAGTGGCCCTCTGGCCCTGCCAATAGAGGCTCGATACATTTACAAGCAAAAATCGACCATCCCAGGCCGTCACAGCCTGTAACACTCGATTCTCGTAGCATCCAAGACTTCGTAACACACAAGCACGCCACCTTTCAACGCGAGCATGCAAGCGAAGGAATTTATATAGATGTTGCAATGCCAAATCAGGCAGAATTCACCACAGACCGTAAAATCGCTCAGACTAACAATCGACTAAATAAGTCTGCTGTATTCTTCCCAATATTTAGCCACCGTGGATTCTTGCAACGTTATTGGACTGCGCTAAAAAAGCAATCTAGTGATTTTACGATTGTGCATCATGGCAACAAGCTCCCCCACTATGTGCAGTCTTTTATCGACGTTGCCGTAATCGGAGAAAGTATCCATACTCGATTTGAAGTCAAGGGTAATATGCGACGTAAAAAAATCGATGGCAAGCTAGCTTATTCAAATCCTGCAGACTATAAACCTAATTATTTTGCGTTATCACCATCCGAATTTCCAGGTATTGGTGCTTTAAATTCAGATACGAGACAGGTAATTATCCCGCAGATAGTGAAGTTTAATGACAACTACCTCAAAGACAATCCAGAAAAATTTGCAAAATGGACGAGATCATTTCTAGCTGTTGCATTGCTCAATGATATGCAGATATGGAACACAAGGTTAGACTCTAATATTTTAAAGAAACTTATAAAAACGTTGGAGAATTTCAACGAATTCGCGAATGCGGACTTCTACAAGACTCAACTTCCAAGTGACGATGTCAAAATAGTGACCGCGCTATACAAGGGAAACAAAAACTCATTACTCGTGTTAGCAAACTATGCTAAATCGTCTATGGATGTGGATATAACAGAGACAATGCTTATGCTACCGAGAGGTTCCAAGTTTTCAGTAATCGACTTGGAAACTGACGATGACCCACAGCCAACCGGCCTAGACAATCAAGTAGAACTGCCCTCTGAGGACTTTAAACTACTTTTGATAACTGAAAAAAGTCCGTAAGGAATAAGAAAGGATACCCCTAAGCCACTCAGGTGGCACTCGTGAGATTAATGGCGCTTTGTAGCAATTTTCAATACCATTCGCGTAAATAAAGGTGTTTCCAGTACAAAATTCCGCCGTACCTCTCCCTATATAAATGCCTACTTACATGTAGCCATTTCCAGAGTGTGACGTGGTCTTAATGTTTGCAGGCGTTTTACACACAAAATTGCGACTATTCCAATAATGAGTTGGCTAGGATAGTATACTTAGAAGAAGACAGTTTGCTAGATATACGGGCTAAATATGGCTTACGCCCGTGCAGGTAACTAACCGCATGACGTGGGTGTGTTCATCTCCTTCTTAACATTCTGTGATTATTCAATTTCGTCTTTTGACATTTTTCAGCAACCTGTCCTAATTGTGCAGCGTAAGTATGACAACCATCTCAAACCGAACTCTCAGACGATCTGGCCGTAAAGCCAACTATACAAATCGACCCGCCACACAACTATGGCACGTGGCTGCGATACTGCTATCTATTGGATTAAGCCTAAGCCTACTATTTTCGATATTTTCAGGCAGCGTACCCGCAATTACCGTCACGCTATCTTTCGCGCCCCCATTATTAATATGTATATATTTAAGCTTAGCCAAAGAAACTGAGATATTTCACCCATTAATGTTTTTGGCGCTTACAGTTTTTTTTGGCGTAACAATCCAAACGATATTTTTACACTATTTGGATGAAGGTAACCATAGGTTTGCAATCGGATTTAGAACTGATGCCGAGTCTCTACTCACGGCTGTAGTCGCTATTGGTATTGGTGTCTTTTTTCTTATATTTGGATATGCCACTGGAGACAGAAAAGTAAAAAACAGTGAAAGCCGAGCAAACTGGTCGTTAAGGCGGGTTTACATTGTAGCCACCATTCTGCTTTTGATTGGAGTCTGCGCGCTCGCATACTATATTACTGTTTTCGATGTTATGGATAATTTTCGAAACCAATTTACGGTGAAAAGACGCTTTGTTGATGAGAATACCGGCGTATCGCACACGCTTGGATATATTCGATTACTAGTTAACTTTTCACAACTGGCGTTTTTTATAGTTTATGCAGCTTATTTACAAAGTGACCAAAAACCCGCCGGCTTAAAACAGTTTTTGTTTATCAGTGCATTTGCCGGTATTTTTATGCCGTTTATAGCTAGCAGTAGGCTCGGCATATTAACTTTCATCCTTAGTGCAGTTATGATTCATCATTTCAGTACTGGAGGCTGGAGTGCAAAACGATTAAAATTTTTAGGCTTGTTAGCAATCATAGTAATAGTAGCCATGGGGGGGCTGAGGTACGCGCAGAACCGAGGATTAACGTTCGATAACTATGTGGCCGATGTTTCAATAGTCGACATAGTGGAGCCAATTATTGGCTCTTCTAGCTTCTTGGCAGTGGGAAAGACCGCATCAACCATTGAATCAGTCCCAGCACTTATAGACTATCAATATGGCAGAACCTATTTACTTTGGTTAGTCGCGCCGGTACCAAGAGTGTATTGGCCCGATAAGCCAATCATCAGAATCGGTGCAGTATTAGGCGAAGCAATATTTGGTACTACACTGCGAGGCGGTGTACCACCCGGCGCTATCGGAGAGCTATATTTGAACTTTGGATGGGCAGGCATTCCCTTTGGCATGTTCTTATTTGGATTTGCATTTGCACGTTTTTATCGCTCTTACGGGTCCACTGCTTATGTCAATAAAAACAAAATGTTGATCTATTCAATATTGGTCGTTTTCGTCGTATTTACCGGTATGTCCGCTGACTTTTCCGGAATGATGTCGATGATATTGCAAAGATTGATTCCGCTTTGGCTCATACTAAAATACATAACAGTAAAAAACAGCTACCAATAGAAAAACAATGAAGCGAACTTATTCCATAAAACAAAAACTCAAACATGGAGCGCTATTCCCGTTGCGATATATCTGGCCTTATAAATTAAGGTTACCGCTATGGAAACTGATATTAAAATATCAAAATAGCGTACCTTTGTACTTGGTATTGCGTAACGGAGACACGGCAATTCAAGTTGGCACTCCTAATACTCAGACATTGAGAAACTATTCAAAGCTAGTAGGCGCTGAAGGGCATGTGGTGCTCATCGAGGCGGATGCAAAAAATTGCAGTACCCTGTTGCAGTATAAAAACCAGAAAGCGCTAAGCAACGTAACCATTATTTGTAAAGGATGCTGGAGCAAGGAAGGAACTTTAGAATTTAGAAAAAGTGCAGAATATGACGGTGATCACCGGTTTGATGTAGATAGTGTATTTGTTGACAACGATTTAAGAACTAACCTAAACACCGTTGAACAGGTGCAAGTAGATACGCTTGATAATATATTAGAAGCGTTGGATGTTAGTAAAATTAATTATTTGAGCGCTACCGTCAACGGCGCAGAGCTTGAAGTACTGAAGGGAGCTAATGACACACTAGCCAACTCTGATGACATAAGAATCTTTACCAAGGGTCACGCCAGGTTAGGAACAGTTGATAGCGAACAAACTCTTAATAAGCACATTGAAATATTATTAAACAATTATCAATATTGTACGGTGATATCAAAAGGCGAAATGTCTCCAACTGGTGAAGCCGGCTGGGGGCAACGCGCCGGTGATGTATTCGCATGGAAATAAGCAACAATCTCTCAGCAAGCAATGCTGACATCAACACAGATTCGTTCCATATTCATGCCGCTATTATTGGTGTACATAAGTGTGCGACCACATCACTCTGGAAAGCACTTGCCCAGCACCCAGGCATAACAACCCATCATACAGGTCAGTTAATCCCGCCTTATATTGGAAGTTTAGAAACTAATGAATTTAAAGACATTGACTGTTTTGCCAACTGGCTAGACCCGGATAAAAGAGGCAAACGCAATCTGGTAAGAGACACTACGTTATACGATGACCTAGAATCACTAGAACGACTATGCAAACTGTATCCAGCAATGAAAATCATAGTCTGTGTCCGAAATCCATCTGAAAGATCGTACTCAGCATTTGTTCACGCGAAAAACAGGGGTTTCGAACTGACCTACGACACTATCGAATCTGTCGCTGAGGCTCATGATGCTGGCACATTAAAACTAAGATCTCCCCCTTTGTTAAATTACATTGACCAAAGCTTTTATCACAAAAAAATTAGCGGCATATCAAAGTTAATTGACAATAGAAATATACACATTGTGTCAGTCGAAAAGCTTCAAAATGACTTCAACCTAAGCTGCAATAATATAATTAAATTTCTTGGATTACCGGCTTTCTCAGTTGAAAAAATAGAGGCAAATAAAAGCTCCAAGACAAAATCAAAGGTGTTGAACCGAATTCTTAAAAGCGATAGTTTTATTAAAGTTGTCGCCAGATCTGTGCTTGGTTCACGAGTTAGGACAAAAATCTCGCATCGTCTTCATTCGTTGAACCTTTCTGAAACCAACAAAGATCAATTGAAAGAGACAACAAGGCAGCACTTAGATAGTCTATTTCTAAGTGATTGGAATGAATTTCTGCATCTTACAACTAACAGGATGAGTACTGACTTACACATTCAAATCCCAACTAATTGACATAAAAACTAAGGTACAAACATATGGGAGTGTTAAAGCATCTCGTCTCTTCCGGAAAGAACAACACAATTGAATACAAGCAACCAGTAAAGCCTTATCACAACAAGATCGCTGGAATCGTAGAAGAATTAAATAGCGAATCAATCGAATCGATAAAAATTTTAGATGTAGGCTGTGGAGTGGGCAATACGATTGTCTCGATTATGAACCGAGTAGAAAGTGCTGAATTCCACATTGCGGATATCGACAAAGAATGTTTGGATATTTGCGAGTCGATATTCACGGTTGCATCGTCAACGCTTATGAAGGATATAAGCACACTGGTAGATGATAACGAATCAAAATTCGATATAGTGATCTATTCGCATGTGCTTCAATATGAGCCTAACCCACTTGATGCACTCAATATGCTGATGACCTTGATCAAGCCAGGAGGGCATCTTATCGTCGCCGCTTCAAACGCTGTCACACCCATTAAAATTTTAAATGGAATAATCAGGAAGAAATACTCTTCAGGCATCTACACTTGGGACCGGCCTACGATCAAAAATCTAGCCGATCAATTGCTTGACACTGGTAACGTTGCTTTTCATTACGATTACGTCCCCCTGCCAATAATCTATCGCTATCGCGCAGGTCAATTTGTAGGACGAGGACTAGTTAAATTGCTACCCTGGTTATCGTTCAGCCTCATTTTATCAGTTACAAAAAATTAGCGACTATGGACGACTGCGCAACGGTAAATACAGAAAAATACCAATATTGCATCATTGCTGGGGCACCCCGCTGTGGAACTACCTCTCTATACGAGTACTTAGGAGATCACCCTCAAGTTTGCTCTTCTTTTGTAAAACAAACTAGCTACTTTTTGGATTCGGACTACGACGGCGTAGTTTCTCACTCAATAAATAGTGAGAAAGACTACGAAGAACTCTTTGACAGCAAAGACCACCACACGGTAAAACTGGAATCCACACCGGATTACTTATACTCCCCAGGTTCAGCCAAGGCTATTTCAGCCGAACTGGGTGATGATGTATTTCTGATATTTATACTTCGACACCCTGTGGAACAATATATTTCTTTGTACAACCACTACAAACGTTTAGGTATGATTGCCACTGACAGTAGTATCGACGAGTTTATTGCGTTAGAGTTCGATAAAGATAATGATGAAGACACAATGTTATTGAAAAAAGGGAACTACCATCTCTATCTTGAAGAGTACTTTCGCCTATATTCAAGCGACAATATCTGCGTTATTTTTACAGATAATCTCAGTGAAAAACCAATAGAAACATTAGACCACTTGTCTGCAAAGCTCAACCTTAGCCCAGGATTTTATTCAGACTACTCGTTTAAATCAAAAAATATGGCTACTGAAGTTAAATCGCGTGCTTTACTAAGGATTTATCAACAGTTTCGATTTCGGGCGATATCACTTACACAAAATAATAAAGTACTAATGAAGACTGCCAAACCTGCTCGTAGATTGATATCGTCAATTTACAAAAAGTTAAATAGTTCTCCTGCTAAAGTAACGGCTATTTCAGACAACAGTAAATCACTCTTGGCAAAGCACTACCAGGTTGATTTGATAAAGCTCGAAGAACTTCTCGGCAAATCAACCCCATGGAAGCTAGAGCAATGAAGGTTGATTGTGCAAAACTGGTTATCTCTCTAGACGCCGAAATAGCCTGGGGCCGCGTATCGGCCAATGAGATTTCAGACTTTTTTCCTTTGTTTGCAGAAACAAAAAGTGTTATCGAGGAACTAATTGACGTATTTGACGAGTACAACGCACCCGTAACATGGGCAGTTGTTGGCCGATTAGCTGAGGCTACACAAGGAAGCCTTACTAAATTCGATAAGCTAAAAACGATAAAGCTAGCAGACTATTTCGACGGTGCGATTGACGAATCTATCTATGCAGATATTCGATTGCAAAGCAAAAGCGACTCGTACCTTCGATTTCCTGAATTAATTGAATTAATAACCAGCGCAAACGTCCGACACGATCTAGGCTCTCACTCCTATAATCATTGCTTTTTTCAAGACTTGAAGTCGAGTAAGCTCGCCTTATTAGATTTCAAAGCAATGGAACAACTTGGTGAAACGTGGGGTCAGGAAATCAATACGTTCGTGTATCCAAAAAATCAGGTTGCACATTTAGATTGTGCGGCAAAATGCGGAATAAAAGTATTCCGAAGTCCTGATGAAGAATGGTTTTTGGATTTACCAAAATTTGCCCACAAGATACTTCGACAGCTCGACAAGCTACTACCGATCGCGGCACCAGTTGTACATGCGCATGCAGCTGATCACGGCCTGATAGGAATTCCCGGCAGCATGGTGTTTCGAAGGGAACATAGAGGAATAAGGCGACATATACCCATATCCATAATGAGTGCGAAGGCCAACAGAGGAATGGATTTAGCTGTAAAAAATAATGGTGTTGTTCATCTATGGTGGCACCCTTTCAATTTTGCATACAAACGAGAACAGCATATAAACGCACTTAAAAATGTACTAAAACACGCTAATGAATTAAGAGAAAAAGGTAAATTGGATATAGTACCGATGAGTGCCTTCGTTCCTCACTCCACCGCTAGGGAAGGCTGATTTCAGTCTCACAGCTTGCGTCTCCTGTATTGTAGAAGGCGCGACTTGATCTGACAGTTACCGATTTTAACAGAGTGACTGTCAGATGAAGTTTAGTTTACCTTCTTCGCCTGCCAGATTTTTGCACCATCGATCAAAGTTTCGAATGGTGTTCTGC
>Ga0209187_1000457_pt1 | contig 70812 bp, 63 predicted proteins | sample BantaG_FD_187430 | JGI IMG/M metagenome (GOLD analysis project Ga0209187, IMG submission 187430) | Marine algal microbial communities from Bantry Bay, Ireland - BantryBay_4 metaG (SPAdes) (version 2) | ecosystem: Host-associated > Algae > Red algae > Unclassified | place: Bantry Bay, Ireland...
GCATTTTGACAGTTTTAAGGATGGACAGGACCGCGACAGGGTCAGTCGGGCTGATAAGAGACCCGAACACCAAGGCCCAAATAAACGGCAACTCAATTCCAAAGAGTTGCGCGAGGCCCCAAAATCCCGCGCCGACGATAAATGTCGAGAGAACCACGCCAAAAGTTGCCATGGACCCAATCGCCCATTTGGCGTCGCGCAATTTGCCGATATCGACATGGAGCGCCCCTGCGAAGAGGAGAAAACCCAGCATGCTTTTCATCAAAGTCTCATTGAAATCGATTTGCTTGAGCATGGCCTCCATGGTGTCGGTCAAACCGATAACCGGAAAAAAGAACTCTAAGGCCATAAGGATGAAACTGGCAAGAAGCGCCATGACCAAGAGGCCAATAGTATGCGGAAGCTTCAGGTAAGCGCGGTTGAGCCAAGAGAGCAAGGCTGACAACACGAGAAGCAGCGCGACGATTTCAAACAAAGATAACATAGGCACGGTCTAGCGTGTCTGGGATTAGGGGCAAGAGGGAAGCTAAAGGTTTTCCTCCAAGGCATTATTGGGCGATATATTCCATCACGCGTGTTTGAAACAGATCGCGCTTGCCGTCCGCGAGGAGTTCGGCATTTTTGCTGAACCCGTTTATCATGTCATCGCGGATGTCGTGTTCATCCTTGGCAAAATCGGAGAGCACATAGCCCGCAACGCGGTCCTTAACGCCTGGATGACCTATGCCGAGGCGAATGCGGTGAAAATCGGGTCCGCCGCAGAGCTTGTTGATGGACCGCAAGCCGTTGTGCCCCGCCAATCCGCCGCCCGTCTTAACCCGGACTTTGCCGGGGGCGAGGTCGAGCTCGTCGTGTAAAACGGTGAGATCATCCAAACCCAGCTTATAAAAAGACAGGGCCGCCTGAACGGCTTGCCCGCTCTCATTCATAAAGGTTGAGGGTTTGAGGAGCAGGACTTTGCGTCCGCCAATCAGGCCTGTTGTTGTCAGGCCTTTAAATTGGGTCTTCCACGCAGGAAACCCATGATCCTCGGCGAGGCCGTCGAGGATCAAGAAACCGATATTATGCCGATTGCCGTGATATTTGGCCCCGGGATTTCCGAGACCGCACCAGATTTCCATAACGTCGTCCTCCTTTGGCCGTGAAAACAGCCGACGCAGAACGGAAAGCAATTAGCCTTCTTCGCCTTCAGGGGCTGCGGCTTCGCCGTCTTCACCTTCAGCTGCTGCCGCTGCTGCTGCCGCTTCTTCCTCTTCCTCTTCCGCAGTCTTGGACGTGCGAGAGGCAACGATCGTTGCGATTGTAACATCGCGATCCGTAATGCCGGGCTTAACGCCCGGTGGAAGTGCAACTTCGGAGAGATGTATTGAATCGCCGATATTCATGCCTGAGATGTCGACTTCGATGCTGTCCGGGATAGAGCCGGCCGGGCATTTGATCTCGATGTTGTAACGGACGACGTTCAGAGCGCCGCCTTCTTTCATGCCCGGAGACACGTCTTCGCCAACAAATACGGCGGATACGTTGACGTCGATGATTGTTTTTTCGGTCACGCGGAAAAAGTCGACATGAATAGGCTTGTCTGACACCGGGTGAAACTGAACGTCTTTGGTCAGGACTTTTTGTGGTTTGCCGTCATGGTTGAGCTCAACCATATTGGACAGAAACTGGCCGGAGTTAATGGCTTTCAGAATTTCATTATATTTTACGCCGATTGAAACAGCGTCTTTATCACCGCCATAGATGACTCCCGGGACCATGCCGTTACGGCGGGCTTCGCGGGCATTTCCGGTTCCGCTTTCTTCGCGGACGACAACGTCGAGAACAACACTCATGGGACTGACCTTAATTTACATGCTTGGCCCAAAAAACGAACCGCTCCAATTGCGTTGAAGCGGCCTTTGGTAGGGCTGAATCTATAGTTGGTGCGCCCTATAGGCAAAAGCGACATAGCACGCAAGGGGGTTTGCGAGTCTCCGGCGTATCAAGCTGTGATGTGGAGCTTTAACCGAAAAGTTTCGAGACGCTCTCATCATTCGCGATGCGGCGGATGGCCTCGCCCAGCAGTTTCGCCGTCGAGCATTCGCGGATTTTATCGCAATCTTTGACCTTTTGCGGCTGCATGATCGTGTCTGTGATGACAACTTCGGTCAATTCCGATTTCGTAATGCGCTCCACAGCCGGGTCGGACAGCACGCCGTGAGTGATATAAGCGGAAACCGTATTTGCGCCATGATCTTTTAACGCTTTCGCCGCGTTGCAGAGCGTCCCGCCTGAATCGATAATATCATCATAGAGAATGCAGTTTCGACCGGCGACGTCGCCAATGATGTTCATGACTTCGCTTTCGCCCGCTTTTGGGCGGCGTTTATCGACAATGGCAATATCTGCGTCGAATTGTTTCGCAATCGCGCGGGTCCGCACCACGCCGCCCGTATCCGGCGAAACGAAGAGCAGCTTTGCGCGATCCTTCTTCGAGAATTGCTCTCGGATGTCCGTAATGAAAACAGGTTGTCCGAACAGGTTATCCGTTGGGATATCGAAAAAGCCCTGAATTTGCCCGGCATGGAGGTCCACGGTCAAAACGCGGTGGGCGCCGGCCTTTGAAATCAAGTTCGCAACGAGTTTCGCTGAAATCGGAGTCCGGCCACCTGTTTTGCGGTCCTGTCGAGCATAGCCGAAATAGGGAACAACCGCCGTAATGCGCTGCGCCGAGGCCCGGACAAGCGCATCAATCAGGATCAAAAGCTCCATGAGATGGTCATTGGCGGGAGCCGATGTAGGCTGGATAAGGAAAATGTCCTCGCCGCGCACATTCTCATTGATTCGGACGAAGATTTCCTGATCGCGAAAACGCTCAATCTCCACACTGGTCAGAGGAATATCGAGCACATCTGCAATGCTCTTCGCCAAATCATTATTGGCGGTGCCGCTGATCAATTTCATGGTAGTTATCCCGTGCAGGGTGAATTTGAATTTCCGTTAGCGCCCTGCGTTTTCAGAGTCCATGGAGGAGGGCAGAACGATTGCGGATAAGTTGCGCCCATAACCGGTAATCTGCGCATGTGTGTTGCGGCGGTAGCTGAAATAGTCGTCTTTTTCGGCATATGTGCACTGTCTCGTCCATTCCGCGCGCACGCCCATCACGTCGAGTCGAGACAAGATAAAGGCGGGGAGGTCAAAATGGGCTTTTTTGCCCTCCGGCGTTTGGAAGAAGCGCGCATAATCCTCGTCAATCTCGCAAAACTCTGCTTTGAACTCTTCACCGACTTCGTAATTTGCCGGCCCGATGCAGGGACCTAGCACAGCCGCCGTATTTTCAGGTGTCGCGCCGAGCTCGCACATCGTCGCGACGGTGCTCTCTACAATACCGCTCAAGGCCCCGCGCCAACCTGCGTGACACGCGCCAATAACGCCCGCTTTCACATCGGCCAGCAAGACAGGCCCGCAATCGGCGGACAGGGCAGAAATCGCAAGGCCGGGAACGGTTGTGACCAACCCATCGGCTTCCATATCGGAGACGGGTTCATTTTCGGCGATGATGACGATGTCAGAATGTATTTGTTTCAGGCTGACGAGGTAGTCTGCGCCGAGCGTCTCTCGGATGCGTTTGCGGTTTTCTGCGATGAGGTTTTTGTCATCATCCGACCCAAAGCCCGCATTCAGGCTTTTATAAGTTCCCGTCGAGACGCCGCCGTTGGAGCCAAAAAATCCGTGCGGAACTTTGAGCAGGTCTGAGGTGAGGTGAGGGGTCATCATCTTAAGCCCATGGGTGTCGGTAAATTCGGAGAAGACAGGCACATCGCCTTGAACAGCTCGCCCATTTCATCCGCATCGGTCAAGCGGTGAAGTTGCCGCGCGATCACAGGTTTGGCGTCAGGCTTGGCGCGGATAAGGGCGACAGCGCGCATTTCCAATCCGAGTTTTGAGAGAAACTCGCGCTGCGGGACAGCAGCGCTTGCGCTCAGGCCTGCGGCCTTCGCCGTTTCCGACAGCGCGGCATAATCGACGCGGGCGGTCAGATCCGTATTGCCGGGGTCAGAAAACACGCCGACTTTTTCGTGGCGTTTCAGGGCTTGTAGCGTATCGCCAAATTCTGTGTCTTCAGGGCCATAATCTATGAACAGCGCGCGGCCGGGGTGGGCCTTAAATCGTTGAGAAAGACTGTCCACGATCTGCGCAACGGACGGGCAAGTCTCCAGCAAATCGTCTTTTCTTGCATCCGCAGCTCCGACGGGCAGGCGATCCGTCAGGATAGTTGGTGCAGGCACATCGACTTTGACGAAACACAGCCTGTCCTCGTCATCCAATCCGACGCGCCTTTCCACCCAGCCGTCTTTCCCGGCGAACGGGTCGTTACAGATGAGCTGTTGAATGGGCAGGCAATCGAGGAATTCATTACCAATGATAAGAGTCGGTCCTGCGGGCACATCTTCCAACCGCGCCGCCCATTGAACGCTCACACCCGCCGCGCCTAATGTCCGGCCTTGCACAGCTTCTAATGCGGCGGAGGCTTCGATCAGCCAGACTTGAACGGCGGCTCTGAAGCCCGGGTCCAGGGATGCAGACCGCAATATATCGCTCATCATAATGCCGCGACCGGGGCCATATTCGATCAGATGTAGGGTTTCGGGGCGGCCGAGGTCGACCCAGCTTTGCACGCACCACAGACCCAGAACCTCGCCAAACATCTGAGAAATTTCAGGGGCGGTGATGAAATCCCCGTCTGCCCCCAGCGGGTCGCGGGTCGGGTAATAACCTTGCACGGGGTCGAGCAAGCAAATCGTCATATATTCTGCAACGCTGATCGGGCCCGCTTCGCGGATACGGTGCTTCAGCTTGTCCTCAAGCGAGGTCGGCATTAGTCTTCTTCTGCGATACGTTTGGGTGAGACAGGGGCGCGTCGATTGGCCCAAAGCATCAAAAGCGCGCCCGCAAGAACCATCGGCAAGCTATAGGCCATACCGCGTGTCAGCATCCCAAACTGCGGAATCGCATCGGGTTCGCGGACGAATTCAACGCTGAACCGGAATAGGCCGTAAAAGAACATTAAAGCCCCGAAGAGCAATCCCGGTTTTGTTAGGGCTTTAAAGCGCGTGGTCATCAGCCGAAGAATGAGAAATAGAACCAGCCCTTCCAAAAAAGCTTCATAGAGCTGGCTCGGGTGACGGGGCAGAAAGTCCGGATCTTTTGGAAAGCGCATGGCCCAAGGCACGTCGGTCGGACGACCCCAAAGCTCTTGATTGATGAAATTACCGAATAGGCGGACAATGCCCAATCCAATCGGCGCGCCGACGCTTGCCATGTCCCCGATGCGGAATTTATCGATTTTGAACTTCCAACTGGCATAGGCACAGGCTGCCACGACACCCAAGAAGCCGCCGTGAAAACTCATCCCACCTGTCCAGATTTTTAAGACTTCGAGCGGGGTCAGAAAGGTTTCGGGCGAATAAAGCGTCACATACCCCAGTCGGCCACCGACAATAATTCCAATGAGACAATAAAACATGAGGTCCGACAGCATATTTTGCGTTGGGACGACCTCGGGGATGCGTGTCGGTTTGTCCTGCACCCAAATATCACGTCTTTTCGTCAGGCTAACCGCGTAGAGATAGGCCCCAAACAGGCCAACGACATAGCCTACGCCATACCATTTCAGCGAAAAGTTTCCGATTGTGAATATGTCTTCGCGAAGCCAACTGGGGAAGTCGATGGCGGTGATGATTGAAAGAATCATGGGAGGCAAAACTCGCAAGTGCTGGAAAATCGTGTCCGCCGTCCCTACATCTTCTTTAGACCCAATAAAAGCGAAACAGGAGCCTTTAGGTGACCGGAAAAAATAAACCCCTCGACGACCTCTCCAATCTCATGACGAATGCCGTCGGAGCCATCAAAGGCGTCGGCGATGAAGTCAAAGCCATGGGCCGCAGCCAAGCCGAAAAATTCGTCCAAGAGATGGACCTCGTCAGCCGCGAAGAATTTGACGTGTTGAAAGCGCGTCTGGACGCGGCGCTGGCGGAAATTGAAACGCTGAAAGGCGCAAAGACCCCTACGCGGAAAACAGCGGCGAAGAAACCCGCTGCGAAGAAAAAGCCTGCGGCGAAGAAACCTGCCGCAAAGAAAACTACGCGCAAGCCGACCACTAAGAAATGAGGTATGAGGCCGCTAATCTTCGCTAAGGATTTCGTAACAGACGATTAAATGCCCGTCGGGGTCTGTAAAAGCCTGCTCTATAAAACGAAACTCTGTACCGCCCGTAGTTTTTGACGGAGAGGTTTTGAGACCAATTGCCTCCAATTTGGTAAACTTTGCTTCCAAATCCGTGATCGCGATAACGGTGGCGTAAACATAAGGCGCGCTCGGCGGGCGCGGAATTTCGATATTTCGGACCTCCGTCAGCCCGAAGACGCGCTCTTCATCGGGCTCCCCTAAGTAGGTATATCGCATGCGGGCTTCCGGCGGGAAGTTGAAAACAGGATAGGAAAAGCTGTCCAATGCGCTGTCGCTGATCGTGCTGGATGAGAAACCCAATATATCTCTGTATATTTCTAATGATCGTTCCATATCGGCGACGACAAGATTTGGACGTTTGACGTGCGGAATGCCGTAAGGGACGGTGTTGGCCGCTGGCTCGGATTGCGGTGTCCTTTCGGCAGCGGTGCACCCGATTAGGGCGGCGGCGAAAATTACGGCGGCGATATGTTTCATGAATCTCTCCTAGCATCTGTTTAAGCTGCAATATTTAGTCCCTTTTGATTCCTGTCAAAATTCTAAGCTCCGGCAAAACTTGCAGCGTGGCTATAAGGCTGGACGACCCGACATGGCCCTGCTAACGCGGCCTCATGTTTACGAAGATCAAAATACGAATTATTAGCCCGGTCGGATAACCGCCCGGGATAGACCCACTTTCGTATTTATGATTTCCTCTCTTACATGAGACCCCAATGACAGATTCTACCGAAACAGCCCGCGACTACCGCGAGACGCTGTTCTTGCCCAAAACTGATTTCCCGATGCGGGCGGGATTGCCCAAAGCTGAGCCGAAATGGCTGGAGCGTTGGGACAAACTTGATCTTTACGGAAAACAGCGCGCCGCCGAAAATGCGCGTGGGCAATGGACGCTGCATGACGGGCCTCCATACGCGAACGGCCACATCCATATGGGCACGGCGCTGAACAAGGTTCACAAAGACATCATCAACCGCAGCCAACAAATGGCGGGTCATAATGCCAATTATGTTCCGGGTTGGGATTGTCATGGATTACCCATCGAGTGGAAAGTCGAAGAAGAATTTCGCTCCAAGGGCCGCAATAAAGATGACGTCCCGCCGAGCGAGTTCCGCGCGCGCTGCCGTGAATATGCCGCCGAATGGGTTGACATCCAAAAGGCCGAGTTCAAACGCCTCGGCGTCATCGGGGATTGGGAGAATCCCTATCTGACCATGCGCCCCGAATCTGAGGCCGACATCTGCGCAGAGCTGCTCAAAATCGCCCGCACAGGCCAACTCTATCGCGGCTCAAAACCCATCATGTGGAGCCCGGTTGAACAGACGGCTTTGGCCGAAGCTGAGGTGGAATATGCGGACCGCCGCGCGACGCAGATTTATGTGAAGTTTCCTGTTGAGAATGTCGATTTAACTGCGTGGGAAGTTTCAGCAGGCGTGAATAACCCCGAACCAGACAGCCGTGCAAATTCAGTCCTAAATGCTAGTGTCGTCATTTGGACAACCACACCTTGGACCATCCCTGCAAATCGTGCAGTGAGCTATTCTTCCAAAATCAGTTATGGACTCTACGAGGTAACTGAAATGGAAGAGAGTGAGTTTGAGCCTTGGTCGAAACCGGGTGACAAATTGATCGTTGCTGATGCCCTTTGGAAAGTGGTTGCCAAAGCTGGGCTTGTCAAAAGTGCAAATCGATTGCTCTGCGTTGATGAACTTCTGACTCATAATTTTGTCCTCAATCATCCGCTCAAAAACATGACCGACTCCGAAGGCAAATACGATTTCCCAGTCCCACTCCTCGAAGGCTCTCACGTCACCGCCGATGCAGGTACAGGCTTTGTCCATACCGCGCCATCGCATGGTGAGGATGATTATATCGTTTGGACGGCGAACCAGAAAAAACTGGAAAGCTTAGGTATTGATCCCGTCGTCCCAATGACGATGGACGACAAAGGCTGTTACACCGATATCATGCCGACGCGCTTCCAAGGTTTGGATGTTATCCGCACCTCCGGTAAAAAACGCGGGCAGGACGGCAAGGCGAACGGCGAAGTCCTCAAGGCGCTTGTCGAGTGCGGGAATTTGCTTGCGCGCGGGATTATGATTCTGCGCGATGCCCATAGTTGGCGCTCCAAAGCTCCCGTTATCCGCCGCGCGACGCCGCAATGGTTTATCTCTATGTCCAAAGGTGGTCTGCGCGATAAAGCCATGGCCGCGATTGACGAGACTCAATTCTGGCCGCCGCGCGGGAAGAACCGCCTCTCCACTATGGTGGCAGATCGTCCGGATTGGCTCATCTCGCGTCAACGCGCTTGGGGCGTTCCAATTACGTTGATGGTCCATAAAGACGGCACGCTTCACACAGAACGCGACGACGCCGACGCCATTGATGCGCGTATTCTCAAAGCCGTGCGAGAGCAGGGCGTTGATGGTTGGTTTGATACCGAAGCCGATTTCTTTTTGGGTGAAGATGCAAGTGATTGGGAGAAGGTTACGGATATCCTCGATGTCTGGTTCGACTCCGGCTGTACCCACGCCTTCTGTTTGAAATCACGGGATGATTTGCCTGACCGCGCCGACCTTTATCTCGAAGGCTCAGATCAACATCGCGGCTGGTTCCAATCCAGCCTGCTTGAGAGCTGCGCCGTTTACGGCGAAGCGCCGTACAAGGGCGTGATGACGGACGGGTTCGTTGTCGATGAGAAAGGGCTGAAAATGTCCAAATCTCTGGGTAACACGATGAGCCCGTTAGACCTCGCCAAACAATATGGCGTCGAGATCATCCGCCTTTGGGTCGCGTCCTCTGACACGACCAATGATCTAAAGATCGGCAAAGAGATTATCCAAACCAATGTCGATTCTTACCGCAAGCTCCGCAACACGCTGCGCTACATGATCGGCGCGCTGGACGGCTATTCCGATGCGGAAGCGGTGGATTACGCCGATATGCCTGCGCTTGAAAAATGGGTGCTGCACCGTTTGCATGAGTTAACCGAGATGCACACCGCTGCCGTGGCCGATCACGACCACCGCAAAATTTTCTCTACACTGTTCAATTTCTGCACGGGCGATCTCTCCAGCTTCTATTTCGATATTCGGAAAGACGCGCTTTATTGCGATCCGCTGGATAGCACACGACGTCGGGCATGTAGAACGGTTATGAATGAGATTTTCCTGCGCCTGACGACATGGCTCGCGCCGATCATGTGCTTCACCATGGAAGAAGTCTGGCAAGCCCGTTTCCCGTCCGAGGACGGTTCCGTGCATTTGGAGATCTTCAAAAAAGCCCCCGACGCGTGGAAAAATGATGACATAGCAAAAGCCATAGCAGGCGTCCAAGCCTTCCGCGACGAGGCCTTTGATGCGATTGAAGGGCTGCGCAAAGACGGGGTGATTAAATCCTCGCTGGAAGCCAGCGTCCGCGCCCCGGAGGCTCGCCTGACCGACGAAATGAAGGTTCTGAACCTAACAGACGCCATTGACTATGCCGATCCGCAAAATCCGTCAGATGTTCTCGCGGATTATCTCATCGTATCCAAATGTCAGCTCTCTGTGAAGAGTGACGATATGTTGGTCACGGATTTGAAGGCGGCCGAGGGTTGGTCAAAATGCGACCGGAGCTGGCGTTATCACCAAGGCGGCGGCGACATTACGGCGCGCGACGCGGCGGCGGTGGCGGCTTTTGATTCGCGTCACTAGTTAGAGATAAGCATCCGCCTCTCGGCCCTGGCGAATTCTGTCCTAATTCGGACTGATTTTTCAGCTAAGGTTAATGCAAATTAAGATATCTTTGACTGTAATGGGCCCTTATCTTGCTTATGCTTCATTAAGAAACTCATCTGTGGGAGAAATTCTATGAAAACACTTATCAACACTGCGCTCGTCACGGGTTTGCTGTCTTTCGGCGCAGCACCGGCTATTGCGCAATCCGCTGACGTCAGCCCGACATTGCTTATTGAAACCGGACCGAGTGATAATCCTGACTATCGACGCATGATTTTCGTCAAATATTTGTCAGGCAATTATGTGAGCGTCAATTACCGCGCCTATAACCGGGCTGAATTTACGCAAGTCCCGAATACGACCCCGAATGACATCATCTCGGCCTGTGCAAATGGCGCTGCGTCTTCGCTAAGGGAAATTAGAGCCTTTGAGCGCGCCGAAGCCAAACGCGCCCGCCGTGGTGAAGCCCCGGAAATCGTTCGTTTCTGCGTCAAAAATGTCTCGAACTGGGAAGGCGGACAGCGGTCAACCTATCTCGACCCGATTTTTAATGGAATGCCGCACGCGGCGTCCTTAAATAACTAGACTTAGTTCTACGTGAGCTGAACAACATAGCCCGGGCCTCGGTTCGGGCTTTCTTATTTTTCATTTGACTACATGTGTGGTCGATAGTATGACTACACCTGTAATCAAAGGTGTTAATCGTGAAACTTAAAATCAGCCAATCCGAACTCGATGTCATGGATGTCTTATGGCGCGAAGCCCCCTTAGGCTCTGCCGAAGTTGTTTCGCGTTTGGAGTCCACAAAGGACTGGTCCGCCCGCACCATTAAAACACTACTTTCTCGCCTTGTGGAGAAGGGGGCTTTGAAAACGGAACCTGACGGAAGACGCTTTCTCTATACACCCGCAATTTCCCGTGATGGATATGTTGGCCCGGCGACACGGCGATTCGCAGATCGACTTTTTGGGGGCCGCGCCGCGCCTCTAGTCGCGCATTTGGCGAAGGGTGACGGCCTCTCAGACTCTGATATTGCCGAGATTGAGGCGCTCTTGAAAAGTCTGAAGAAATGACTTTGGCGGCGTTTCAAAATTGGGTTTTGCAGACCGGATTGGCGGTCAGCCTTTTGATCTTGGTTATTCTCGTCATTCGCCGCCCTTTCGCCCGGGCTTTTGGCGCAAATGCGGCCTATGCTCTGTGGAGTTTGCCACTGATACGCCTTTGTTTGCCCGGCCTGTCTGTCCCGCGAAACTGGGTGCCGGAATTTATGCGGAAAACCCCGGAGACAACTACAGCAGCGCCGCCCGTAGCTATACCGACGACAGCGCCGGTATCGACGAGTGGAGATACCTTTGTGCTGACTCCGCTTCTTGCGCCCGAAACTATCCAGTGGGGCGTCATTCTCATTGGGGTTTGGCTCGGCGTTGCGGTGCTTTGGCTCGGCTACCAACTCCTCCAACAACGCAAGTTTAAAGCGCATTTAAATGCCCAAAGCTCAGGCCCGGTTGCAAAGCTTTTCACGGAAATAGAACGCGCTTCTGAAACTGTCGGTCTTCGCAAAGCGCCAGAGGTCCGTGTTGCGCTAAACGGAACAGGGCCGCTGGTCACAGGCGTGATTAATCCCTTAGTTGTCGTGCCGAATAATTTCGCCGAAACCTTCAATGCCGAACAAAGACATTTCGCGCTCGTTCATGAATTTGCTCATATCAAACGTCGCGATCTATGGGTGGCCTTGGCCACACTAATCTTCCGCGCGGTGAATTGGCCGAACCCCTTGGTGCATTATGCTTCACACAAATTGCGGGGCGATCAGGAAGCGGCCTGTGATGCCTTCGTCGTAAAAGTGACAGGCGGAGAAACCGCGCATTCCTATGCGGAAACACTCGTAAAAGCCGTTCGTCAAGAGGGCGCATCCAACCGAAAGACGGCTCATTTAGCTTTGTCTCTGACACCTACAGACAAAGAAATTTCAAAAGGAGACTGAAATGAAAAATCTATTGAACTTTGGGGTGTTCGACCCCCTGACACTGGGCATGGCCCATCCCGTTGCGGATCGCCTCGAGACGCTTGGTCGTGCCAGACCAACGACATGGCGTAGCCGCTCTCTTGCGCTCAGTGCTATGAGTGTTCTTGCGCTATCCACGGCACCCTTGAGCATAGCTGCGGATCATCCGGATCATGACACAAAAAGTCAGACTGAAACCCGGTTTAAATTCTTTTCGGGCTCTTCTGGCAAAAAGGGACAAAGCTACGAAATTGTCACAGAAGACGGCGTCAAAAAAGCTTACCAAATTCTCGAGGGCGGTAAGAGAAAAGAAGTCGATCTGACGAAAAAATCCAACGGAGCCTATCAACTGACATATATTGATGGGCAGGTCGTTGATCTCCCGAATATTGATTTGCAAGCCTTGGAAAGATTGAAAAACCTTGGCGGTTTAGAAAAACTGGAAGGTTTAAAGGCTTTGCGAGCTCTTGAATCCCTAGAGGGATTAGAGGCCTTGGAAGGGCTGGCAGGCCTTGAGGGGTTAGCAGGCTTGGCGTCTTTGAAAGATTTGAACGGCCTATCCGAGCTTTCTAACGGCGAAAACAAAACGATCAGATTTTTTAGTAATGGCGAAGACTTGGACCAAGGCTCTCGCGCAAAATTACGAGTATTGGTGCAGAATTTAATCAAAGGCGATGCCTTGGACAACGAGCAGTTGGGCGAAATATTCGACGGAAAGACTGTTAAAATTATCCGTGACGGAGATGTTTCGAAGTGGGGGATGGTTGATGGCGACATCGTCACAGTGGAAGACACCGTTGTGGATTCACGATTTGAATTTTTCCAATCGTCTGACCCTCTGGAAACCGCGCAGCGTCAACTTGAACAGACGAAACGGCGTCTCGAATCGCTCTCTGACAATGAAAGCTTGTCATTCGATTTGAAAAACGCTTTGCGCGATATCGAAAGTGCGCAAAAGTCGCTCGAAGAGGCCGAAAGTCGTTTGTTGGATGACAACGACTAAGCCAATTTACGACGAGCCCCTTCAACGGTTCGAACTTGTTTGGATTAAAGCCTCGCAAGTTTCTGCGCCTGCCCCTTTGAACCCTGGGGCAGGTGCTCTTATATCTACCCCATGAACAAATGGATCCCTTATCTCCTCGGCACCGCATTACTGGGCGGTCCGGTCGCCGCGCACGCTCAGCAAGCCGTGCCCGATGTCACGCGAATGGTGCCGATATCACAGGCGCAAGTTCAACTGTCTTATTCCCCGGTTGTGAAGCAAACCGCGCCGGCAGTGGTGAACATCTTCACGTCCCGAACCGTGCAAACCCGCAGTCGATCGTCATTCTTTGATCAAATGTTCGGCATGCAACGCGCACCGCGTGAGCGTGTTGAGAGCTCTCTTGGCTCCGGCGTGATCGTGCGCGGCAACGGCATTATCGTGACCAACGCTCATGTCGTCAAAGGCGCGGACGAATTGAAAGTCGTGTTAAACGACCGCCGAGAATTTTCTGCTGAAGTTGTGGCACAGGACGAAGAGACAGATTTGGCTGTGCTGCGCATTGACACGAACGGCGAGACTATGCCGAGCCTTCGCGTCGGCGCAGATACGGATCCTGAAATAGGTGATATCGTCCTCGCCATTGGCAATCCGTTTGGCGTCGGACAAACTGTAACATCAGGCATTATCTCTGCGCTGGGTAGAACGAACGTATCTGATATTTCCAGCGCAATCCAAACTGATGCAGCCGTTAATCCCGGCAATTCCGGCGGCGCGCTCGTGAATTTAAAGGGCGAGCTCATCGGTGTGAACACCGCCATTTTCTCGCGCTCCGGCGGATCTAACGGTATCGGTTTTGCGATTCCGGCAGAGCTGGTCGAACGCGCGATCGATTCGGCCTTGTCCGAAGGCCGCATTGTCCGCCCTTGGATTGGGGCGCGCACGAATAGTGTCGATGCGACCATGGCAGCTGCACTCGGACTTGATCGGGCGAAGGGCGCTGTGATCAATGAGCTCCTTGAAGGTGGGCCTGCTGACAAGGCGGGATTGGATAAAGGCGATGTCATTCTGAGCGTTGGCGGCACCGACATCAATGATGATAGCGGCCTGCGCTTTAAACTGGCAACGCTGAGGCCGCGCGAGACAGTCAACGTGTCCTATGTTCGGGACGGGAAAAAGCGTAGTGCGCGGGTCCGGGTCGACACCCCAAAGGAAAGCCCTGCGCGGGATGAGCGCGAGCTTGACGGGCTGCATCCTTTCAACGGCGCGGTCATTGTCAATATGAGCCCTGCGCTGGGCGAGGAACTCGGGTTTGATCCTTATCTTGAAGGCGTGATGGTCTTACAGGTTCGGCGTGGTTCCGCCGCGAACTATAATCGCGTGCGTCCGGGGGACTTTATTCTCGATGTCAATGACACGGCGATCACATCGTCGCGTCAGTTGGAATCCGTTCTTTTGTCAGAGCCAGTAGATGTGGTTTGGGATGTCCAAATTGATCGCGACGGGCGAATCGGCGCGCTACCTATTCGATATTTGCCCCCGCAAAACTAAATCCGCCACACTGGTTTTCGCCCGGGAGGGCCGTCAAACGATCCTAAGGTGTCTTCCTCATGGAGTATTCATTTACTTTTGGTTAGATTTCCCCATAGCACCAACTGAGCTGAATAAGGGACATCAAGCATGGCTGATCGCAAACTGGACGAGTACAAAAACGTCAAATTTTACGCTGAGAACACAAAGGCTAAACAGGCCGGATTTTCGAAATTCAGCCACGAAGAACACTTCTATTTTTGCCGCTATATTGACGGCAAGATAGCCATGCTCAGCCAAACTTACACAAGCGCTGCGGGTCGAGACAATGGTATTGAATCCGTCAAGAAAAATGAGAAATTGGGCAAAAGATATGTTTTTGAAACACGTAGAGCAAAAGCGCACGGGTTTGTTTTGAAAGCCGGAAATGGCCAAGAAATAGCCATCAGCCCTGATTATACGAGTTTAGCTAAAGCCGAACAGGTTTCTGGCCGTTTGACAGGCAAAACCAAAAAAGCTGCTGCAAAAAAGGCGACAACAAAACCGAAGGCCAGGAAAGCCGTAGTGACTGCGGCAGCTTTTACGTCAGCCGATCAAAGAGTCGAAAATTACAAACCGCTCGATTTTTATAAAAAGCATGGCGGCAAGGCCGACGGCTTCAATAGTTTCGAAGAAAATGGCGGTCATTATTTCCACTATAATGAAGGTGGAGAGATTGTTCTGATCTCAGAAAGCTACACCTCCAAAGCCGGACGCGATAACGGTATTGCATCGGTGAAGAAAAATATAAAACGGAAGGGCGCTTACCAATATCACAAGCATAAGAACGGCAAACATTATTTCGATCTCAATGCCGGTAATCATCAAGAAATCGCGACATCTCGTTGGTACGGATCTGCTGCTGCTGCGACTGCCGGAGCGGCCTATCTCCTCGGCACGCGCCGCCGCATGGACCGCAGTAAAACTAAACCTACAGCGGCTGCATTGGCTGCCGGAACTGTTGCCTCGAAACCAAAACCAACAGCAAAACCCGTCAAAAAGAAAACGAAACCTGCCTTGGCAGCCGGTAGCGTTGCCGTTGCAGCTATAGGCGCAAGCGCAGCAACCGCTAAAGCGAATACCGTCAAAAAGGCAGCAGTACCTGTCAAAGCCGGCGCATTTAAATCCGTTCCTGTTGCGGCTCCGGTCGCCGCTGCGGTAGCGGGCACAGCAGCGGTCGCCGGAGCGGCAGCAAAAGCCGCAGCGCCCAAGCCTGAACCTGTAGTGGCCGCCCCCGTCGCTGCCACTGCTGCTCCTGCCGCTGTTGCAGAGGGCGGCGGAATTTGGGGTTGGCTCAAATGGGTGCTTATGGCGCTCATCGCATTGATTGCCATCCTGTTTTTAATGAAGTCTTGCGTTGGCGGAGACAATGGTAAATCCGCAACGGCTGTCACGCCAACTCCGGCGGCAACCCCGGCAGCGATGGTAACATGTTGGAACGATACGAAAGCCAAAAATGAGCAAGCGTGCCCGGCGAAAATCTCTTGCTGGGATGACAGCTTCGCAACCAGCTTATCGGCATGTCCCGTGCAGCCCGTTGCGAAAGACTACAACTGTTGGGACGGGTCGAAAGCGGTCGATCTGGCCGCATGTCCGGCCGAACCTGTTGCGACAGGGAACACTACCGCAGGGACGACGATAAGTGCTGCGCCGCCTCAAACAACGGTTGCAAATGCAACATCCGGTCGGACAAATAACAAGATGTCGGCCCCGTCAGTATTTGAGCGTATTTGCGGACCGTCGTCTAACCCTCTGTTTAATGTTAGCGGACTGGCGCCCGTTAGCGTCGGGCGTCTTGGGACCAACCCACAATTTGGTAATTCCTTAACTTACACACCGGATGAATTTTTCCGCCGTCTTCAGGTGAAATACCGCACGAGCCCGCGTGACAAATCCTTCTTGGATCTCATGGCACGGTCTTTGGGCTATGGTGCTTTTTCGGAGATGGATGCGTCAATGTTTAGTGATGATACTTTGCCCAAAGGCACGACCGGCTTGCTGGGTTTTGGAGCACAACACGCGCTACAATTCTCGGCTTTGAACGTTAGCAAGCAAACTGATTTGGAAGCCTTTAAGGTACAGTCAGCAAACGGGACGGACGTCCACTTTATGAAACGCTGTGGCAATTTCATGTATGTTTGCCAACCATAGGCGAAATCACATCTGACAACTGAGCGGGGTCCTGCTGTTTGTATAGGCGGCAGGGCCCCGCTTTTTTGTTGGCCTTATGACGGCTCGGGGTTAGGAGGCGCGCATGACAAGTTTTCTAACAGTCGCGCTAGGCGGGGCCATAGGCGCAAGCGCCCGTCACGGCCTCGGCATGATAACGCTACGCATATTTGGCCCGGGTTTCCCCATTGGGACTTTGTTGGCGAATGTTATTGGCGGAGTGTTGATGGGGTTGTTGGTCGGGTGGCTGGTCCGTGAAATGCCGTCAAACGCCAACACAATCCGCCTCTTCGCGGGTGTCGGCGTGCTCGGCGGTTTCACGACTTTTTCAGCCTTTTCCTTAGACGCCATGCGGATGTTGGAAACGAAAGCATATAGCGTCTTTATTGGCTATGTCGGCGCATCCGTCATTCTGTCAATTGCGGCGGTCGCTTTGGGCTTATTTCTCATGAGAGCGGCCCCATGAGTGGTGTGCAAAAGCTAACGATTCCGGACCATGATGCCGGGCAGAGATTGGACCGCTGGTTCAAACGGCAATTCCCACATATCCCGCACGGCAAAGTCGAAAAGCTTTTGCGCAAAGGCGAAATCCGTCTCGACGGGAAACGTGCAAAGGGGAATGCGAGAATTGAAGGCGGGCAGATGGTTCGCGTTCCGCCATTGCCGGATCCATCTGATATGTCCGGACCAAAACCCGTCTCAGATGCGGATGCGGCGTTTATTCGCAAACTAGTCATCTATGAAGATGATGAGTTGATCGCGTTGAACAAACCTTGCGGGATCGCCGTACAGGGTGGCACGAAAACCACCCGGCACATTGATGGAATGTTGCCGGCGCTGGGTGAGGGCTGCCGTCTTGTGCATCGCCTAGACCGGGACACGTCGGGCGTCTTGTTGATTGCGAAAACAGCAGCTGCCGCAAAATGGGCAGGGCGCGCTTTTCAGAGCCGCCGGGCGGAAAAAATCTATTGGGGCATCACCAATGGCGTGCCGCGTCCAATCTCGGGCGAGATTAAAGGCTATATGGCCAAAGGACGTTTGGATAATCGCTTTGGGAATATCAATGAAGGCAAAGAAGTCATGATGGCTGTGCGACACGGTCACGAGGGCGGGAAACATGCCCGCACGCTCTATGATGTGCGCAGTCAGGCCGGGCAAAAGGCCGCATGGGTGTCCATGATGCCGCTGACGGGACGGACCCATCAATTGCGCTTGCACATGCAGCTGCTCGGCGCGCCTATTGCAGGCGACCCCAAATATATGACGGACCGTCCGCAACCCACGACGCTAGATAATGTTTTGCATTTACACGCCCGGTCATTGGAGTTGCCGCGCGAGGGAAAGCCGTCCTTGAAACTGGTCGCGGAATTACCGGAGCATATGAATACGGCCTTCAAACTGCTAGGCTTCAACCCCAAAAATGACGCCGTCGATTGGGACGAATTGAAGTGAGCGGACTACCGGAAACGCTTCGTAAGTTGCATCAGGCCTATGCGTCAGGGGACTATTATCAGGCAGAACTTGGGGTCAAGGACGCCTTGTTGAAATGGTCGGACGACACCAATTTGCTTCAATTGGGGGCGTTGACGGCCCTTGGCATCAATCAGGTCGTGACCGCGCACCAGCGTATAGACAGCGCGATTGATCGAAGGCCTATGACAGCAGAACTCGCAAACCTCAAAGGCCGGGTTCACAAAGCGTCAGGAGATTGGGCCGCCGCAGAAGCTGCATATAATCTGTCTCAAAAACTCGACCCAGATTTCAAGCAGGCGAGGCTTAATCGCCTGAATTTGTTTTCGGTGTCTGACCAACCCAAGCGCGTTTTGGAAGAGTTAGAAACAGGTCATGATTTTGGTGAAATAGGCGAAATAGCACGCTCACGGGCGTTGACAGATTTGGGCCGCTACGACGAAGCTATGACAGTTTTGAAAAATCTTAATTCAGAAACCTACAAAGACGACATTATTTTTCAGCAGATCAAATGCTCCGCGGCCGACGGCCAAATCGAAAACATGATGGCGGCCTATAAGTCCTTGCCGAGCGGCTCTACTCTGCGCGCGAGCGCGCTGGGGATTGTTGTGAATAGTTATGCTATGCGAGGTCAAAAAGAACAGTCGCTGGCTCTTCTTCAAAAGGGGCTAAATGCGGATTCCAGGGCCGTGAATGTGCAAGCGATTCAGCTGCTTCGACGGATGGGAGAGGAGGATAAGGCCAAAGTTGAGCTTGATAAACTCGCGAAACTCTATCCCGATGATCATGAGGTTTTGGGTGAACGTGCCGATACAGCGAGGCTTGAAAAACAGGTCGATAAGAGTTGTGAACTCTACAAACAGGCGCTATCGGCCGAGCCTGGCAATTTTCTTATGTTATGCGGTTTTGCAAAAGCTGCGCTTTCGGCAAAACGATTTGGTGAAGCCCAAACCATTTTGCAAGGCGCTTTAGCGCAATCTCCCAACAATCAATTTCTATTGGCAATGGTCAGCACATTACTTCGCGAGATGGGTCAGGATCATACGCGGCTATATGATTATGGAAGATTTGTCCGCGCTTACGATATCTCTACGCCGGATGGTTATTCAGATATGACCGCGTTTAATGATGCGCTCGCATCTCGGCTAGCTAATCTGCATGTCTATCAGAACGCGCCTCTCAATCAGTCTTTGCGAACCGGAACGCAGACAGAAATGGATTTGAGCCAAATGGATGACCCCGTTCTGAACGCTTTTTTTAAGGCCGTGGACGCGCCCATACGAGATTACATGGCGCGATTAGGTTGGGATGCCGGGCATCTTTTGCGTCGACGAAATACAAATGAATATCGAATAAGCGGCGCCTGGTCAGTTAATTTGAAAGAGAGCGGACATCACGTCAATCACGTCCATCCGATGGGATGGTTGAGTTCGGCATATTATGTAAAAGTTCCCCCGTCTGTGAATGAAAATAGCCGGGATGGGTGGATCAAATTTGGAGAGCCTGACCTCGATGTGGACCAAGCGGCAGAACATTATGTGCAGCCTGTATCCGGTCGGCTTGTGTTATTTCCATCTTATATGTGGCACGGAACAGTTCCGTTCAGAGGGCGCGAGGCCCGCTTGACCTTACCATTTGATGTGGTGCCTGCGTAATGGCTAAGCGCATGGCGAAACGCTTTTACAAATCCGTTACCGTTGAAGGCTCTGGCGCGGAGTGGCAGATTTTGCTGGACGGCAAGCAGCTTCGTACACCGGGCAAAATCAAACTGAGCGTCCCGACAAAACCACTTGCCGAAATGATTGCGGGGGAATGGGAGGCTCAAACCGAGACAATCAATCCTTCGCTGATGCCCGTCACGCGATTGTTGAATGTCGCGGTGGAGCAGACCCCTGATCGACGTGAAGACCTAATAGCAGAAGCGCGGCGATATGCGGAGACAGACCTCATCTGTTACCGCGCGCCGCAGCCGCGCATCCTTAGAGAACGTCAGTCGGCGGCGTGGGATAAGTGGCAGGCTTGGGGCGCGGAGCAGGGCTTGGCGTTGCAGACGACGGAAAGCCTGCAAGCCATAAAGCAACCGGAGCTAAGTCTCACCGAAGTGGAACGGTTTGCGGCGTCTCTGGACGACCTTCATCTCACACTTTTCGTCCATCTTGTGGCTGTGTTCGGTTCTGTCGTCCTTGCCATGGCGGTGATGCAAGGTGAACTCACTGCGATTGACGCCTTTGACATTTCCCGTGTGGACGCAGTTTACCAGAACGAATTGTGGGGAGAAGACGAGGACCAAGCGAAGATTACGGCTGCTTTGCGCGAGGAAACTTCCGTCTTAGGGTCGGTACTGAAGACTGTGGTCTAACCCATTTCAGAGTGACGTAAAGCGCGGCATATGGGCCCTATGGTCTTGCGCCCACCGCCGGGCGCGTTAAATGGCGGGTATGCCAAATATGCTCAAACTCCTTCTGTCCCCATCCGGCCGTATCGGACGGCGTGATTACCTGATCGGCTTAGTCGGTTTGGTCATTATATTCACGCTTTACGGCTTGCTGCTGAATGCGCTGGGTGGATCGATGTTCGGATTTTTCTCTGTTCTGGCTTTCCCCTTTGTTATTTTGCAGATCGCCTATAGTGTTTATGGGAAACGTCTTCACGATATTGGCCGCACGCTCTGGCCGTTGACGGGGCTGATCTGTGCCATGCTGGCCGCCATGATCGTCGTTATGTTAGTTTATGGCGGGGAAGAATATCTAACGGCTCACATGGAAGTCAGCCGGGAAGGTTCACCGTCTGCTGAGGTTATTGACCGAATAAATGCTGAGTTCAAAGAGCGGCAGTCTCAAGGCGTCACAGCCCTGAGCGCTATAATTTCGGCTTTACTCGGCGGCTTTACGCTCTGGCTCGCACTCGCCAAACCGCAGGCAGGCGCAAATGCTTACGGCGGACCAACGATGCGGTAGTCTTCCATTTTACTTGCATTTTTGCGAAATTTCGGCAAACTCTTATCGTTAAACAACAAGAGGGAGAGATTCTTATGGGTAATCTACTATTTTCACCGTCGGGCCGGATTGGACCTAGCAAATTCCTGAAAGGGGCAATTATTTTGATTGTATTGGGAGCCTTACTGAGCTTGCCAGCAATTTTGGGACTGCCGGATATTGTCGGTACGATAGCTGGATTAATTTCATTTTTGCTTCTTTGGTGCTGGATCGCGCTGTGGATCAAACGTTATCACGATGGCGGCAAATCGGGGTGGATGAGCCTTGTACCTATTTTGGCCTACGTTGTGCTTACTTTGATCGTTATGGGCGCTATTATGGGGGGCTCATTTATGGAGTTGATGAACGCGTCCATGAACGGAGCTGATCCGGAAACAATTAAAGAATTGGAAGCCGCCATGACAGCTGAAACGGGTTTACCTGTAACGATTGCATCAATTGTTATCAGTCTCGTTGTTGCGTTCCTATTTAATAAACTGATTAAGCAAGACATGCATGACAATCAATTTGGTCCGCACCTGTCAACAGGTGAGACCTTCACTTAGGCCTCAAATGAAATATTCAGAAGCCCGCCTCATGCATTGCGCGAGGCGGGCTTTTTGATGCGCGGGTCGTTGAACCGAAGAGCGCTTCAAAGCTGACTTTCAGAGCCGCGTCCACATCCGCAATTGAAGCTGTTTTCCCAATTGACGCCAAGCTTGCCACTCCGTGTTCCCGAATACCGCACGGCACAATACCGCCGAAATGCGACAGGTCCGGATCTACATTTATACTGATGCCGTGAAAGCTAACCCATTTTTTCAATCGCACGCCAATGGCAGCAATTTTCTCCTCTTCGCCGGCGTCTCGCACGACCCAAACGCCAACACGACCACAGCGCCGCTCTGCCGTCACATCGAAACTGGCAAGGGCGTCAATTATCCATTGTTCCAAGCCGCGCACAAAAGCGGAGACATCTCGCCCTCGGGTGCGCAGATCCAGCATTGCATAGCCGACACGCTGTCCAGGTCCATGATAGGTGTATTGACCGCCGCGTCCTGTTTGATGAACCTCAAATTTGTCTGGCGCGACCAGATCAGCCGGGTTGGCGGACGTCCCCGCCGTATAGAGTGGCGGATGTTCCAATAGCCAAACAAGCTCTCGCGCCTCACCCGCAGCAATGGCGGCGGCCCTTGTTTTCATGCGCTCATGCGCGAGCGCATAGGGAACAGGCTCATTCGCAATCTCCCACTCAACCGGCTCTTGGCTGTAAAGTTTGCTAGTTATTCGTGATCTCGATTTTGTCGAATTCTTTTTCCAGAACAGCTCGGGCTTCCGGAATCTGGCTAATCCTGGTGACCTCATTGATCAGCCCCACTTGTGACTGCGCCAATTTCATCATCTTCCGCATGTTTCCGATGCTGAGTGTAATGTCCTCGGGGTTCTTATTCTCCAAAGATTTTATCGCTGCATTCAGGCGGGGCACGATCGTGCGGATGTCTTCAACCGCGGCTTCTGCGGTTGGCCCGTCTGTGACCCCTTTCAAGAGTTCAGTCATTTGCGACGACTCCTCATCAACGAACTCGATGATCTCAGGCAGGTCCATCTTGGACAGGTCAATAGTCGTTTGGGCTTCAATGCGCTCGGTTTTAGCAGCCGAAGTTTCAGTGGCTTTATCTTTTTCTACACAAATTTCTTCCCAATAGTGAGCGAATTTTTCGTCGTCTTCACCCTGAGAAATGGTGACGCCCGATGGTTGGGGTTTGTCAGTGTAAATGAATGGGGTGAAACCAGAATACCCACCAAAGCCATTCGTTGCATTCATGTAACCGCAAACGGCGGATAGGTTTGATTTTTTGTTGTCGGGGGCAATGTGAACATCACGAAATTTTAACGACGAAGGATCTCTAATTAATTCTGCTACTGCATTTCTTGCATCACTTTCGATCCCCCCACAGGATGCTAATAATGAAGCGGAAAAAATAAAAAAAGTGAAGGTAGATATATGGGCTTTTCTGGTTTTCTTAGTAGCAACAGGTTTTGCTGTGCAGTTTGTACTACTACAAGTCCTGTGTTTTATAACTCTCATGGTGATTACATTCATGACTGATTTCCTAATTCGCATTTGGCGACAATAGTCTGATTTCGGATTTTAAAATAGCCTGTATTTCGTACATGTTTAGGCTTCACAAGCGGCCCGCGCGCCCCTATAGACCGCGAACCTTAATGTGCGGCCGTGGCGGAATTGGTAGACGCGCAGCGTTGAGGTCGCTGTGGGGTAACACCCGTGGAAGTTCGAGTCTTCTCGGCCGCACCAATTATTTCCTTTGATAATGGACACGTAAGTCCTTGCAATGACAATTGTGATGTACCCCTAGCTATGTAGACACCTTGTTTCTTCAGGCGCTTCCTAAGTCATCGGGTTGTGGCTTTCGTATTCCGTCACAGCTCGCCAAAGATAATGCATTTTGCCGTTTATTTTGGTATAGACTTCATCCAGATGTTAAACAGGTGAGGGTTTTCTGATCTCGATTTTATCCATTTTGCATAATGTGATCCCAACCTCTCAACCTATCGCCTCATAGTTACGTGTGACACATCCGCGCTGCGTTCGGACATTAGCTGCTCTACATCTTAAAAACTCAAACTGTATTGTAAATATATTCAGATGGCGCGCCGAATAACATCCGTACGGGAGCGATAACGAGAGTTGGTAGGGGTTTTGAGCGTCAGCTCTTAGCGCTTTGGTTGAAAGCAGGCATTGAAGTAACGAAGCCGATTCATGAGGGGAGGCTGCTGCCAAAATCGGCAGTAACCAATAAGAAAAACTAAGCGGTAATTTTAGCTACATAAGAATTTATACTTGCATGTGGCAGAATCAAATGCTAATAAAACAAAAAATGTAAACGATTACATTCCCTGTTAATGTAAACGTTTACAAATAATAATAAGCAAGTATCGTCACAAAGGGGAATACCATGAATAAAAGATCGATGGATAAATTATGCCTTCGTTTACTTAGCGCGACGTCTGTTGTCTCGCTTCTCGCGGGGCAGGCGTGGGCGCAAGATACACAACCGATAGATGAGATTGTCGTTGTCGGTGTACGAGCTGCCCAAGAGGCCGCCATCGACGTTAAACGTTCCAAATCCGAAGTGGTGGACTCAATTATAGCTGAAGATATTGGTAAGTTACCGGATACGACTATTACAGATGCGCTACAGCGTATCACAGGCATACAAATCGACCGAGATGCGGGCGAAGGCTCTTCATTGGCAATTCGTGGGCAACGTTCAGTGCTTGCTACGTTAAATGGTGAGCGGTTTATCACTGCTGAAACTCTATTGGAAACGAATGCGGCATTTCAGGATATTCCAGCGAGTTTAGTGTCGGGCGTAGATGTTTATAAATCGACCAGCGCCGGAAATCTGTCAGGTGGAACAGGCGGTATCGTTGACATCCGCACGCGCCGAGCTCTGAAATTAGACGAAGGACTAACCGCGACTGGATCTATTCAAGGGCGATATGGAAGCATCACTAAGGATGCAGATTGGGCCGTAGAGGGCTTGGTGGGAAAAAACTGGAATGACAGGACTGCCATGTCGCTTTCAGGCTCTTATTCGGACAGCACGAACGCGTCTCCTTTTCAAAATATTGGCACCGACCCAGATTATGTTGATGAATTCAATACTTGGGTCTGTAACGGCGGTGCCTGCGGTGACCTTAATGGTGACGGCGATGACAGAGACTTTTATTTAACGCCGATTGGCTGGAATTCGACGGTGAATAATCGCGAGTTTGAGCGAAAGCGTCTTGGCCTTGCATATAACTTTAACCACCAACTCAACGATGCGTGGGAAGTGTCTGCCGACGCTATCTATAATGAAATGGACGAGCGGCAAAATGGTCAACAAATATTCGTCAATGGTGGCTTCGCCGGTCGCACCGGGTTTGGTCCGAATAATGGTTCGAGCGTTGGAGGGCTTATTGACGCGTCTGATTACGTGGGGCGTTGGCATCCTGACGGGGACGTTCCAATTTCATGGGTCACAGAAGCAACCTTTGATCGTACCGGTTTCAGAGCCGGCGTTGAGTCCGTCCTTCGGGAAACAGAAGCATTAAATACTAACCTTCAATTCGATTATGATAATGGTGGTTCGTTCACAGGTTCAATTAGGGGCGTCTATAGCGATGCGACCCGTGATGCTTCTTCAGCATTTGCTGTTGGCCAAACTGATGCCTTGTGTATAGCCAGGTCGCAAATGCAAGCGGATAGCGGCACATGTACGGACCTAAACCCTACCGCGATTTCGGGGGCCTTTCAAAACTCAATAGCCCTCGGAGAAGATGAATTCACTTGGACCGTTGACCCGGCGCTCGCGCAACTTGCGGCGTCCCCGGACGCTTGGCGATTACACTCAAATTGGTATGAGAATAATGTTACGACCGCTGATCAATTGGTTTTGCGTGCAGATGGCACTCAGAGATTTGGGGAAAATTTCTCATATGATTTTGGCGTTAGGTTCTCCAAACGAGGCACATCTGAAACGCGGCAAGATTATTTTAGTCCATCAGGCGTCAATGGGTTACTAAATAAATTCGGTGAGCCAGGATACGCACTCGGTCAAGCAGGGGCCACTGGCGGTACGGCTGAAGGATTAACTTTTGATCCGTTGCCGGCCTACACATTCAACAGCCCTGAACTGGCACCATTCTTGACCAATGTCTCTGACTTCAATGTTAACGGCCTTAATTTGACATTACCGATGCTTGATAGCGCAGCGCTTTTGGACAATTTCACCGGATTTAGGGACGCACTCTACGGCGAAGGTCAATTTATTGCTGCGCCTGATCGGTCATATCGCGTTGATGAAGAGCAAATTTCGGCTTACGTGCAATCAAATTTTGAAATCCCATTTTCCGAGGCCTTCTCTTTATCGGGTAACTTTGGTTTGAGGGTTGTAAAAACCACATTTGACGTCACTCAGAATGAAGTCAGTGACCAACTTGATCAACGTATCTTAGCGGGTACTGACCCAAACCATTCAGCGTATGTTGATGCGGGTGATATTGTTACGACCAATTCAAAAACTATACCCCTGCCTTCATTGAATTTGAATGGAGATATCGGCGACACAATTCGGGTCAAGTTTGCTTGGGAAGAGGCTCAATCCCAGCCTCGATATGAATTCTTAGGTCGCGGTCCAATCACATTTTTCGAAACTGAGCGTCCGGGTGAAAACTTCCAACGTGTAAGCAGCGTTCAACGTTTGGGTAACCCAAATCTTACAGCTGAATTGGCTGAAAAAATCAGTTTAGCTCTTGAGTGGTATCCCACTCAGGGAACGATTCTCACAGCCGGGTATTTTAAAAACGATTTGAAAGACTTCACCTTTACAAGAACAACGCCTATTGCCGCAGTTGACTCAGATGGTGTTCTACGTAACGGGGCAACTCTCCTGGAACGGGTCAATGGAGAAGATGGTGGATATGAAGGGTATGAATTCGCGTTCCAGACCTCATTTGATTACCTGCCAGGCTTCCTTTCAAATACAGGCATAACGGCAAATTATACCTATTCACCCAGTGATGGCGGAACTGATCAAGGCGTTGAGAGAATTCTTGCCGGTGGAGATGATGTACCGCTCGGAAGCACGTCTGAACATCAAGCAAACCTGATTGGGTTCTACGAAGATGACAAGTTTCAGTTCCGTCTTGCTGCCAACTACCTAAGTGATCAATTCTCCGGAACAACCGGACATTGGAGCTACGAACAAACGTTCCCAGCCGGTAATTCAGGCTTAGGAGTCTTTACAGATGACCAAATCTATGTGGATATGAGCGCGTCTTATAATATTAACGAGCAATTCCAGGTCTTCGTAAACGGATCTAATATCACGGAAGAGGCACCAAAACAGTATCGCGCCGTTTCTGCGAACCGTAACGTATATAACCAGTTTGAAAGTATCTGGTCTCTTGGCCTGAAGGGTAAATTCTAGGTGTTACAAGTTTAGTTCACTGATACTTTCCCTGTATCAAATGACTGGGGCGACGCTTGCGTTGCCCCTTTTTTAAATGAAATGGTGGATATGTGAAAGATTCTCGTCTTAAGAAAATTGTTATTGTTGGTGGTGGTACAGCTGGCTGGATGACGGCGGCCGCTTTATCGCACCGATTTAAAAACAATAAGTTTACTCAAATTTTCCTCATTGAATCCGAAACCATAGGCACTGTAGGCGTTGGCGAGGCTACAGTTCCGGCTATCCGTGAATTTTTAAAAAAATTAGGTATCAGTGAAGCAGATTTTATCAAAAGAACCAATGCAACCTTCAAACTTGCGATTGAGTTCAACGGATGGAAGCAAGCAAATGAATCGTTCCTACACCCTTTCTCTGATCATGGATTGCCTCTTGCCGGGGTCCCTTTTCTATCGGCTTGGACAAAGTTGATCCAAAATGGCGATGGTTTACCTATTGATGAGTTCAATTTAGGTTCGCAATTGGCGGCGCAGGGTCGTTTTTCTATCCCCACGCAAAATGACGAGAAGGGCAACAGTCTTTATAATTATGCATTTCATTTTGATGCTAGCCTAGCGGCTAAATATTTTAGGACATGGTCTGAAATGGCAGGAGTCACGCGTAAAGCGGGTGAAGTCATCAACGTAGAACAATGTCCTGAAACGGGTGATGTCATACAGCTAAAACTAAAAGACGGTTCAATGCTCGAAGGTGATTTTTTCATTGATTGTTCTGGTTTCAAAGGTTTGCTAATTAACGAAACGTTAGGTGCTGAGTTTGATGATTGGACGCATTTTTTACCTTGTGACCGCGCCGTTACGATAGGGTCAGAAGCTTTGGCTAACTTCCCAAGTTCTACAAGAGCGTTGGCAAAGGCGGGCGGATGGCAGTGGCGAATTCCCCTTCAAAACAGAGTTGGAAACGGGTTTGTCTATTCCAGTAATCACATCAGCGATGAGGCGGCGCTTTTATCGCTTCAATCAGAACTTCCCAGCGCAAAAATCGGAGACCCAAAATTCTTAAAGTTCAGGACTGGGATGCGGCAGAAAACCTGGGACAAAAATGTTTATGCCATCGGTTTATCTGCTGGATTTCTAGAGCCACTAGAGTCGACTGGCATATACCTCATTCAGATTGGAATTAGTCTGCTCTTGAGTAATTTTCCCAGCGTGGACCGAAATCAGGCGTTAATTGATGAGATAAATCGTGGTCAACGGGAGCATTGGCTACGTGTAAGAGATTTCATAATTTTGCACTATTTCTTAAATGGACGAAAAGGTGAGCCTCTATGGGATTATTGCCGCAATATGAAAGTGCCTACAGAGCTATTAGAAAATATCAAACTGTATAGAGAGACAGGTCGGTTGCGGCTTCAGCATGCAGACTTCTTTCAAAGAAGTTCATGGGTGTCTATGTTGTCAGGCTTTGGCGTCGTTCCGAGACGTTATCATCCAAGAGTCGATGATTTTCCATATCAAGCTCTTGTAAGTGAGTTAAAAGCGATGTCGGGCTCAATGCACGAAGCAGCGTCTAATGCGCCGCTTCACCGCGATTTCATTATCAAGAACTGCGCATCGGTGGAACTGACGTCGTAACCGTTAACGACACATTAGACGAATAAATTAGTGCTTCCGCAGTATATTGTTCAAAAACTCACCATGTGGTGATGCGGTCGCGGCAGAACGTAAGAGTCCGATTTTCATGCGTTCCAGATTGTTGATTATACTGTTTTGCTCTAAATCCTCAATGCGGCGGTTAAGGGCGTGCGGCCTTAAGCCAAGCCCTTCAAAGAGTGTGATCCAGCTTGCGGGTTCAAATGATTCAAAATCGTGGCTCAATACCTTGCCGCTAGCTTTGAAAGTATCAATTTTCCGGGACAAGCTTTCGGGTATATCCATCGCTGTGACATACCTCCAAAAATCTGAATCGCGGCGTGAGGACAGTTTATAGTGTAGAATTATAAAGTCCCGAATGCGTATTTGCTCTTTTTGAAATTGTAAATTGGCTTCTTGGGATAAAGTCAAACAGTTATTATTACCGGGAAAATATTCCATCAGAATGGAAAGTGCGCGATGTACGAGGTTGATGCTTGTAGATTCTAAGGGTTCAATAAACCCGCTCGCTAAACCAAGTGAAACACAGTTTTTGCTCCAAAACTGTTTTCGCATACCAGCGGTAAACTTTTGATGATTGGGCGCGCTTAATGGGCTGGATTCCATTTGAGCGCTCAGGATTTCCTCGGCCAAATGATCGGTAGTGAATTCGCTACAATAAACATAGCCGTTCCCGACCAAATCTTGCAGAGGAATTCTCCAACTCCACCCATGTGATTGCGCGGTCGCCACTGTATAAGGCTTGAGGCTCTTACGATTTTTTGGATGGCACTTCATTGCGACTGCGCGATCACAAGGTAGCCAGTGTTTCCAACTCTCATACCCCGTTTTTAAGGCGCCCTCAATTAGCAGTGCTCTAAAGCCTGAACAATCGATAAAAAAGTCCGCTTGCAATGTTCTTCCGGATTCGAGTTTAAGGTTTTTAATCTCCCCCGATTCTGATTTTAAATGAACATCAACAACTAGGTCGTCCATAGATTCAACACCGCGCTCAAGAGCTAAGAGTTTGAGTGACTCTGCATATAGCGTCGCGTTAAAATGATAAGCGTAACCAAAGTCGGATATAGCTGATTGCGCGGGTGCAGGTTGGGCAAAACGATCTTGAAGAGCTATCTGGGTGCTCAAGGAATAGTCTTGGAGGTCGAGATCGGGTTTAGTTTGGCGCGCTTTCAAGAAACAGTCGTAAAAGCTGGCGTCCATCATATCAGCGCCGTAAGCGCCGAATGGATGAAAGAAACTATCTTTGCCATCTTTCCAGTGCTTGAACTGTATTCCAAGCTTAAAAGTCGCTTTTGTTTTCTGAATGAAGCTCAGATCGTCCAGCCCGACATAGGCATTAAAATTGCGTAGATTGGGAATGCTGGCTTCGCCAACGCCAACCGTCGCAATTTTCGAGGATTCAACTAGGATAATTTGAGTGTCAGTATTTTTTAAAAACTGACTCAGACACGCCGCTGCACTCCACCCCGCCGTGCCGCCCCCTACGATGACGATTCTTTCTGGGTAGGGTCTATTCATGTTTGGGTATGCGGGGTGAGGGGAATGAAGCCGGTAATTGTCAGGCGTCCAGACGCCGGATCTTCGCTAAGACTTTCTGGGTGAGGAATGTCCCCGGAATGTAGGTTCGCACCAGAATAAACAACAAGTCGGTTAAATTTATTTTTCGCGCTGAAAATGCGTTCGAATAGAGCGTCATCTTCAGAGAAATATAGCGGTGTATAAGATGATTGCATTTTCTCGCGGATGACGTTCCCCATTGCCGCATTATAACGTGGCGCGCGCTCCATGGTTATTCGTTCATAACCACTCGGCTTGTGACGAAAGAAATTAGTGCCGCCTAATTGCTCATCACAGAGGTAATGAATGAAGGCTAAATAATTCTCATCATTTTCGTCCGTGTGGGGAAAGCACTGGTTTAGTTTAAGTTTATCTGGAGGCGTTGTGACCATAGAATAAGTGCAATTTTCAAACCCGTCTAAAACGGTGCCGACAAAAACAGGTTCAATAGAGGGAACTAATTTTTCACTGAGAATGCGGAAGTATTCGCTCGGCAGGGAAGCGCGTATGCCGGGATAAACCTCTCCACCATTGACGAAGAAACTTCCTGCCGCAGTCTGCCGTAAAGACACCGGTTCTGGAAAAAAGTCATCATATATGAGTATGGGTGATCGCTCATGACCCATTTCTTGTCTTGAGACCTGTGTGATTGAAGAAATAAAAAAGCTCCGCCGCGGAATATTGTAAACGATTACACATATAGACTGTCAAATTGTAATCTAGCAAGTGAAACAGAGCAAATCTAGAATGAAAACGATTACATTTTTCCTTTACCTTGTGCCACATTTCCTTGTAAGTTTGGAAAAATGTTTAAGGGGAGTGGGAATTGAAACCTAAGTTATAGGCTCTTACTAATTCTCACAATTACTATGAATACTAACTTATTTCAGCGGCGTAAGCAGGCTTTGCTTGAGGCCCATGAAACACATATTTGTAAACCTAACGAAGAAGAGCTGCTCTCCAATGGAATATATTCTCGTTGGCAGAATCCGGTAATTACGCCAGAAAGCGTTCCTCTCAATTGGCGTTATGATTTCTCTGAAACCGATAATCCATTCCTTATGGAACGTTTGGGTATCAATGCTACGTTTAATGCTGGCGCTATTTATTGGCGCGATAAATACATTATCGCGGTGCGTATCGAAGGGAATGATAGAAAATCGTTCTTTGCGATTGCTGAAAGCGAAAACGGCGTTGATAATTTTAGTTTCTGGGACGCGCCGATTTTAGTGCCTCAACTCGATGACCCTGATACGAATGCCTATGATATGCGACTGGTTGAGCATGAGGATGGCTATATTTACGGCCTATTTTGTACGGAGCGAAAAGATAAGAGCCAACCGAAAAATCTAGCTGCAGCTATTGCAGAGTGCGGTATCATACGAACTAAAGATCTTAAAACTTGGGAGCGCCTTCCGGATCTCGTGACTCATTCCGGGCAGCAAAGAAATGTGGTGCTGCATCCCGAATTAATTGACGGGAAATATGCTTTCTATACCCGCCCGCAGGATGGTTTCATCAGCGTTGGTGCAGGGGGCGGCATTGGCTGGGGGCTGTCGAAGGAAATTATTGGGGCTGAAATCTTGGATGAACAGGTCGTTGACCATCGCTTTTATCACACAATAAAAGAGACCAAGAATGGATTAGGTCCCGCTCCTATAAAGACAGATGAAGGTTGGCTTCACTTGGCCCATGGCGTTCGAAATACGGCCGCCGGCCTGCGATATGTTCTTTATATGTTTATGACGGATTTGAACAAGCCGTGGGAAATTATCCATGCGCCGGGCGGGCATTTTATTGCGCCCCATGGAGATGAACGTGTAGGCGATGTTTCAAATGTTGTATTTAGCAATGGCTGGATTTGTGAGGAGGACGGCCGGGTCTTAATTTATTACGCGTCGAGCGACACTCGCCTGCATGTTGCGACCTCAACCGTTGATCAACTGGTCGACTACGTCAAAAATACGCCGGAAGACCCGATGTTTAGTCATCTGAGTGTGCAGCAGCGACTAGACCTTATTGAGAAAAATAAACGCCAATTAGCCAATGATGAATAGCGTCGAGACATCTCCGATCCAGCGTTTGAGAGACGAATTCCATCTGGAGTTAGTCGCGATTAAAGACTGGTGGGGGACGTGCGCTATAGATGAGGAGTATGGGGGATTTGCGGGAGAGGTCTCAAATGAAGGTGTTCCTCGGCAAGACGCGAAAAAAGGGGCTGTATTAAACGCGCGGATTTTGTGGTTTTTTTCAGAGGCGAGTCTTTGCCTTAATGATAAAGAGGCAAAAGATTTGGCCCACCGAGCCTATGATGTCCTAAAATCGCAATTTACTGATAAAGTGCATGGTGGGCTATTCTGGTCAATAGAGCCGGATGGTGCTGTGCTTGAGCCGAAAAAGCAAACTTACGCTCAGGCTTTCGGTATATATGCCTATTGCGCATATTATAAGCTAACGGGCGATATAGAGGCGCTGGACTCCGCGAAAACCCTATTTGATATTATCGAAACGCGCTGCACAGACCGCGACAATAATGGATATCATGAAGCATTGAGCCAAAATTGGGCGCCGCTAGATGATGTGAGGTTAAGCGAGTTTGATAGCAATTTTCCATTCTCGATGAACACCCACTTACATGTGCTCGAAGCCTATACCGAATTGCAAAAACACGCGCCAAGTGAGGCTGTCCGAACAGCTCTTGTTAACTTGATTCATATTCATGAGGATAAAATTCTACACGAAGATGGCGCGTATTGTCGCCTGTTTTTTGATCGAAACTGGAATGATAATTCAAATGAAATATCCCACGGCCACGATATTGAGGCGAGTTGGTTAATTCATGAAGCGTGTCTTGCTGTGGACGATCCGGTATTAGCTGCGCAATTGCAAAAGAAAATACTCAAACTGGCTGATACGTGTTTTGAAACCGGATTTGCAAACCGTGAATATGTTTATAATGAAACCGAAATTAATGGTCCGATCGACAAAACTTCGATTTGGTGGGTCCAGGCCGAGGCCATAGTCGGCTTTCTCAATAGTTATGAGATGTGCGGTAAAGCAGAGCATCTAAGTGCCGTCTTTACGATATGGGACTTCACAAAGCGTCATCACATAGATCGTGAATATGGCGAGTGGCGTTGGTCAGCTTTAGTAGACGGCGCGGCCAAAATTCGCCCTTACAAATGCGGTATGTGGAAAGCGCCTTATCATAATGGCCGCTCCATGATTCACGGTATTCGATTGATAGATAAAATTCAAAAACACCACACGCAACAAACCATAACGGAACTCCATTCTGAGTCGTCGTTTAACAGGCGAGGGCAACGGGCATGAATTCAGTTCAATTAGCACCACTCGATTTACTCATAATTGGCGGTTACATCGTGATGACTGTCGTCATCGGATTTTTGGTTTCCAAACGCGCGGCTAAAGATACGCGCAGTTACTTTCTCGGCGGTAATAAAATGCCATGGTATGCGCTTGGCTTGTCAAATGCTTCCGGGCAATTCGACATTGGCGGCACAATGTGGATGGTCTATCTCCTCTTCATTTATGGGTTAAAGAGCGCTTACATTCCATGGCTATGGCCAGTCTTTAATCAGATATTCCTGATGGTCTTCATTTCGGCTTGGCTAAGACGGTCAGGGGTGATGACAGGGGCTGAGTGGATCACGTTCCGGTTTGGGAACAGCCGGGGTGCACAGCTTTCGCATATCGTAATCGTGGCATTTGCGTTATTGGTTGTGCTTGGATATCTCGCCTTTAGCTTTGTGGGTATTGGCAAATTTGCAGCCGTTTTCTTACCATTTACATTGGCAGCAGATCCTGTCTTGAATGAACAGATATACGGCCTCATCATCGTCTTTCTGACCGCGGTGTATGTTATCAAAGGCGGGATGTATTCCGTCGTTATAACAGAATTACTTCAATTTGTTTTCATGTTCTTTGCCTCAATTGCGATTGGGATTATCGCAATGCGTGCAGTGGCGCCGGATCAGCTCGCCGCTATTGTTCCGGATGGCTGGATGAGTCTCGGGTTTAGTTGGAACCTGGATATTGATTGGTCTGAAAGATTATCAGTTGCGAATGACCGTATAGCGGAAGATGGTTGGTCATTATTCATGATTTTTGTAGGCATGGTCTTTTTCCAAGGCGTATTAAAAAGTATGGCTGGGCCTGCGCCTAACTATGATATGCAGCGCATATTATCTGCTAAAAACCCACGCGAAGCCTCAATGATGAGTGCCGTGGTGAACGTCGCTTTGCTAGCTCCACGATACATGATGATTACGGGCCTGACGATTTTAGCTTTAGTTTATTTTATGCCGCAACTCCAAGCTGCGGGGCCGGATGCGGACTTTGAAAAAATTCTGCCCTTTGCCATCAATAATTTTCTTCCGGTTGGTTTGACGGGGATCGTGATTGCAGGGCTTTTAGCCGCTTTCATGTCTTCCTTTGCTGCAGTTACCAATGCCGCACCTGCCTATGTCGTTAATGATATCGTCAAGAAATATTTCAGACCCAATGAAAACCAAAAATTCTATGTCAGACTCAGCGTCATCGTGTCAGCAATTTTTGTAATTATTGGCACAGCGTTAGGCATGTTCATTCCGTCCCTAAACAAAATTATCGTTTGGATCACGGCGGCGCTCTACGGCGGTTATGCGATTTCGAATGTGCTTAAATGGTATTGGTGGCGGTTTAATGGATATGGCTATTTTTGGGGCATGATTGCCGGTATTATTAGCGCCATACCTTTTCTATTCATTGAGTTGTCGGCCATATATGCATTTCCGTTAGTTTTGGCATTTTGCTTGTTCGGTTGTTTGCTTGGCACGTTTTTAACCAAGCCAGATGATATGGAAGTCTTGAAAGCCTTTTACGTCAAGACGCGGCCGTGGGGATTTTGGGGACCCGTTCTTCGCGAGGCTCAAAAAGACGATCCGAACATTCGACCCAACTCAGATTTCTCGCGTGATACGTTGAATGTCGTGGTCGGTATTACATGGCAAATGGCGATCACTGTGTCTGCGATTTTCCTCGTGCTTCAGCAATGGCTCGAATTTGGAATAGCTATTGGGGTTGTCGCCCTAACGTCAATCATTCTGAAATTCACGTGGTATGATAAATTACGCAATGAGGCTTCGGACTATGATGTTAAAGTTTAACGTGTTGAAGTCCGCTGCCGTATCACTTGCGGGGATACTAATTTTAACAGCGTGCGGGCCAGCGCCTAAGCCTGCTGATGGTTCTGAATTTGTATCTGTCCAGAATAAGCGTCTCAACGTCGAGGGGAAGGCTTATGCCTTTGTCGGGGCCAACTTTTGGTATGGCGGCTATTTGGGCGCTGAGGGTGACATCGGTGATCCGTCGCGGCTTAGGCGAGAGCTGGATCATTTAAAATCCTTGGGCGTGACAAATCTGCGGGTTTTGGGGGCCTCAGAGCAATCCATCCTGAAGGCCTCTCTTTCTCCAGGGATTCAAAACTCTGATGGAGCCTATCGCAGTGACCTATTGCGCGGCCTTGATGTCTTACTCGATGAGATGGCTAAACGCGATATGAAGGCGGTAATCTATCTGAATAATTTTTGGGAATGGTCAGGCGGAATGGCGACTTATCTGCATTGGGAAACCGGTGAGCTAATCGATCCGTCCGATCCGAACCATCCGTGGCCAGCCTATGCTAAGTTCACGTCAGAGTTTTATGGCAATGAGGGGGCCAATGACCGGTTCAAAACTTATATTAAGACTCTGGTCACGCGCGTGAATACAATCTCGGGTGTCGCCTATAAAGACGATCCCACAATCATGGCGTGGCAACTTGCTAATGAGCCTCGCCCGGGTTTTCAGGATGCTCAAGGTCAAGCGACACTTCCGGTATTTTATGAATGGGTCGATCAGACTGCTGGTTATATTAAAACGCTGGATTCCAATCATCTGGTCTCAACAGGAAATGAAGGCCGTGTTGGCTGTATAGAATTGCCGGAGTGTTACATCCAAGCGCATGACAGCAAAAATATTGACTATCTGACCTTTCACATGTGGCCGAAAAACTGGGGCTGGATTGACGCAGGTGATATGGCAGGGACTTACACGCTAACAGTCGAGAAAGCCCAAGCCTATATTGACGAACACATAGCCTATGCTCAAACGCTAAATAAGCCGCTGATTTTAGAAGAATTCGGTATGGAGCGTGACGATGGGAACATCGAGCCAAATTCTGATACAGGCTACCGTGATCAATTTTACCGATATATTTTTTCACAAATCGAGAGCAATATTGCTGAGGGCGGTCCTTTCATAGGGAGCAATTTTTGGTCTTGGGGCGGAGAAGGGCGCAGCGCGAGCGAGACGGGGGACTGGGTCACTGGTTCGAATAGTTATACAGGCGATCCGCCCCAAGAGCCTCAGGGTTTAAATTCAATATTTGATACGGATGAGAGCACGCTACAGGTCATTCGAAATCACGCGAAAAGTTTAAGTGCCGCGCCTGAAAACTAACGATAGGTTCGGTGAGATGAGCCGCGACGATGGCTGTTCTCTCTAGCTATTTGTAATCAATCTCCACTCGAACAATGCTAACCTTATCATTGAAATCCAGCTTGATGTATTGATCCGCTTCACTATTCGGCGTGACCTTATATTCAGTCGGTATCAAATAGTCATAATTCTTTTCATTATTGACGAATATTTCATGACTGACGGTAGTGTTGATATAGCGCTCGCCATCGTCAGATGCGGTAATTTTCAATGCGGGTGCAGTGTTGGATTCATAGGCATAAACGCGAAGGTTCTTTATGTCGCCATCACCGTCATATATCAAAACAGAGCCATCATCTCCTGTCAGGCGCGAGAAGGCTTCTTTATAAGCGCGGTTATTCCCAAATTCGACGGTGATATTTTCAAAGTCCAATAGAACGCCCATGTTTCGGGCCTGGTCAACGCGGGTTAAATGCGAGACATTTGTTAAGCAATGCGTATTAGATGGTGCGGAGATGCCTGCCATGTTTCGGGCCTTGATACGGTAACATGCGGGCTCGCCAATAGTAGCGGTCTCGTCCGAGTAAAGTGCAAATCCGGGCGTAACCGTGTCGGGTATGTTATGGGCAATAAGGCTCCACGGCCCAGCCGCGTTAGTGGCGCGTTCAATATCATAACCGGAAGCTCCCGCAGCACCCTGCCAGCTGAACTGAGGCGCGCCGGTAAATTCAAGCAACCGAGGTGGCTCTGGCTTGCGGCGGGGCGGCGGGGTTTTGCCTTGAATTTCGAATCCCATTCGGCGTTGAAGCTCAAGCATAGCGGTTTCGTCATAGACTTCACCATCCGGAAATCCCGGCCAATGATAGGCGCGGTAAGTGCCGTCGCTGGCGGGCTCGCTATGGAAGTAGAACCCTCCATCCTTGTGGTGACGACGCAGACTCCAGATAAGCGCGCCGGGAATGTCATCTTCTGAAATAACATAGTCGAGAATGTTCTCGACGCCTGTGGTGCTGATAAAACCATATTCGCCCAGAAAGACGGGTTTTTTGCCATCAATGCGGCGTACGGTTTCTTTGAGGTTGGCAATGGTCTCTATTGCCGTCTTCTCATAGTGATGGGTGTTGATCAGGTCAAAAGATGGTTCTTCAATTGAGTAATCTTGAACCCAAACTGAAAGACCTTCTAGGTGGATAGCATGAAAACCGTCAATCAATAGATGTTTGGAATCAAGGCTTTTAATGTAGCGCCCGATTTCGATGCCCCATTCTGGCGTGTTTTGAAGCTCGTTGCCTGTCTCCCAAGCCATAATTGTAGGGTCGTCTTTATAAGGGACACCCGTGATCGTATTTACGCGGTTAATGACGTGATCAATGGTGAGTTTGAAGTCGGCGATTAATTGTGGGTCTGTCCAAAACTCGTCACTCGTTTTACCGCGAAAAGCTGCATAATTGGGTCGCCCGCCCATCCATTCCCAATTGTTGAGTAGAGGGAATACCAAGCGAATATCATATTCAGCGGCCAAAGCGATGGCCATGTCCATAACTTTGAAGGCTTCCTCATTAAATACACCAGGGGCTTCGACGTAAGTAACAGAGCCCTCAGGAAAGTTATCATTGCGGACAGGGATTGTATATGCCCTAACAACTTGTCCGCCCATATCCGATATACTTTGATATAAATCCCGTAGTTCAAATTCTGTCGGCAAGCCGTAAGGATCAGTCGCGGAGAATTTCATTTCATCTTCGACATAGAGCAGGGTAGGAACATTGAAGGAAATGAATCTGAAATCTTCCGCTCCATCTTTTAATGATGTGCCGTCAACGGTGATAAAGTTCTCAAACGTTTTAAAATCCTTTTGCTCGAATATAGACTGGCTCGTTTCAGCCGCCTCATAAGGCGAATTCTCAGTTTGATGAGTAGGGCTAGAGTCTGAAGCCGGTGCTGCACTACATGCGGAGATTATTCCAGCCAGTGCAATCGATGCGCTATATCTCATTTTCCGTCTCATTCTCTCTCTCCCAATCGTTTATCTTATTCTGCAGTATCTGTTAGGCGTTTTTCTCACAAAACTGAGTAGTTGCCGAACCTCTCATAATTGATTACATCATATATGTAAACGATTACATTCTAGGCTCTTTAATCTATATCGACGTCTTAGCTTAAGGAAGATTCCGTGAAAGCTCTATCAATGCAAAAAGAGGTCCTTCGCCAAGAGGACTTGATTAGGGACTGGCTTTTTAAGCGAGCCTTTCCATTCTGGGCCGAAGTTACTGTGAATCCAGATGGTGGATTCTATGAACGTCATACGCTGGACGGTAAGGGCATTAGCGGTGAAGACAGCCGCGTAAGATTACAGGCACGTCAAACCTATTGTTTTGTGCTTGCAGCTGAGTTGGGATGGGAGCCTGAAACGTCTCGTCAATTGGTGGAGCGTGGATTGGACGTGCTTATCAACGATTGCAGACGTTCTGACGGACTCTATGGCACACGCGTAAAACCAGGATCTGGATTAACGAATGCAAATGCCGAAACATATGACTGCGCTTTTGCGCTATTGGCGTTTTCAACAGCTTGGCGAGCCCTAAAAATCGAACGCGCAAGGGTGGCCGGAATGGCTTTGCGTGAAGCCATCACTCAGAAACTGAAAAACAAATCACAAGGCGGCTATTATGAACGCCTGCCGGCTCCCTCTATTCGAGAGCAAAATCCGCATATGCATTTATGTGAAACATTTTTAGCTTGGTATGAAGCGAGCGGTGAAGAACAAAGCCTCAAAGATGCGAAGGATGTTGCGGAATTTGTCCAGACACAATTTTGGAATGCAGACGCTGATGTCTTGTTTGAATTTGACTGCTCGGTGTCCGAGAACCATGTCGAGATTGGACATTTGTATGAGTGGGTGTGGATATTACACCGTTTACGCAAATTATCCGGACAGCCGCTTATGCCGTTCGCGCATGACCTATACGCGTCGGCATTGCGCTGGGACGCACGTCAACCTTATCTACCATTGGCATCTAATTCCGACGGTACTGTTAAGACAGCTAAACAAAGAACTTGGGGGCTGACTGAGGCTTTGAAAGCCCACATCGCTCACAGCGGCGAAATCGAGCAAAAGCTTATTACTAAGCGTATTGTTTCAACGTCGCAGGCCCTATTTGACGACCATTTAAATTCTGCAATATCCGGTGGATGGACCGACGAAATTTCACCTGATGGAGAGCCTTTGGCCGACTGGATGACACCCGCAACAGGGTATCATATTTTCTTGGCCTTTGCCGAATATCTTCAATTCGCGCGAGGTCTGTAGGGGGCTAATCGCTTTCAACTTACTACAAAGGACGCTAATGTGACTCTGCCGAAGCAATCTATACTGCCCAACAGTTTCGAATTTGAGACTTACCCCTTAGTCAAGCCAACGGGTTTTCGCGAATATGATGCGCGGTGGTGGTTCGGCGGACATGGCTTAGAAAAAAAACCTGATATTAATCTATACGGCATCCAAGCACTGGGCGCGGGGCTAGGCACTCTCATGCATGAGCATGATATTTCCCCCAAGATGGTCGTGGCGCATGATTATCGTCACTATTCCCTGTCAATTAAGCAGGCTTTAATCGTCGGCCTTATGAGCGCCGGAATTGAAGTTTTTGATATTGGCTTGGCCCTTTCGCCCATGGCTTATTTCGCACAGTTTGAATTGGATTGCCCCGGCGTAGCTATGGTGACCGCCAGTCATAATTCGGATGGGTGGACAGGCGTTAAAATGGGGATAGATCCGCCTTTGACGTTCGGCCCCGCCAAAATGTCGAGATTAAAACAAATTGTCATGGGTGGATTATCTGTTTCCCGCGCCGGGGGGCGTTATGAATATGTGCGTGGTATAAGAGAGATTTATCTTGCGGATGTTGTCGGGCAAACAAAACTAAATCATTCCGTTAAGGTCGTAACCGCCTGCGGTAATGGTACAGCGGGGGCCTTTGCGCCCCAAGCTCTGGAGCAAATTGGCGCGACAGTGATTCCTATGGATTGTAATCTGGATAACACTTTCCCGGCCTATAATCCCAATCCGGAAGATTTAAAAATGCTTCATGAAATGCGAGCACAGCTATTGGCAAATGGGGCTGATGTAGCTTTAGGTTTTGACGGTGATGGGGACCGCTGCGGCGTCGTCGACAATGAAGGTGAGGAAATTTTCGCCGATAAGGTTGGCGTAATGTTAGCTCGTGATTTATCAAAAACTCACGAAAACGCTCACTTTGTCGTGGATGTAAAATCGACAGGGCTCTATGCAACTGACCCCATTCTGCGTGAAAACGGAGCCTCGACAGAATATTGGAAAACGGGCCACAGTCACATCAAGCACCGCTGTAAAGAGGTGAAGGCCTTGGCAGGGTTTGAAAAATCGGGACATTATTTTTTCAATGCGCCTCTGGGCCGGGGCTATGATGACGGCCTCGTAACAGCGATCGAAATCCTTAAAATGTTGGACCGAAATCCGGGACAGACTATGGCGGACTTGCGCCGCTCGCTTCCACAAACTTTTGGAAGTCCGACTATGTCTCCCGCTTGTGCAGATGAAGACAAATATGATGTCGTTGCGCGAATTGTATCGATTTATCAGACGCAACAAAATGAGGGCAGACGGATTGGCGGATTGAACATTGCCGAACTCAATACAGTCAATGGCGTCCGCGTGACGCTCTCAGACGGCACTTGGGGCTTGGTGCGCGCCAGCTCAAACTCTCCTAATCTTGTCGTTGTCGTTGAAAGCCCGCATTCAGAGCAACGCAAAATAAAAATGTTCGAGGATATTGTTCAAAAGCTTAACAAGGAGCCTCTAGTCGGAAAATTTGATCAAGAGTTGTAAGGTCGTTTCATTTCCGGCGTGAGTAGATGTTAGTTCTGAGTTATTGCTTTAAAGAGTGATTTCGCTACTCTTTGCAAAACAGAAATGAGTCACCGCTTTGAAAAACAATCCGACAAACATAAAAGACGTTTCCCGTCACGCCGGGGTGTCAACCGCGACTGTATCACGCGCTTTCTCAGATCCTAAGCGTCTATCAGAGAAGACACTTGCGAAAGTAAACGCCTCAGCCAAGGCTTTGAACTACCGCCCTAATTTTTTAGCGAAAACATTTCGGTCTAAGCGATCGAATACTATTCTAGTTATGGTTCCTGATTTAGGAAACGTCTTTTTTTCTCGGGTCCTGTCAGGCATTGAACAAACGACCAGTGAAGCGGGTTACTCCTTGCTTGTAATAGATACGAAAGATGATCTTGGGCGAGAGAGCGACGGAATAGATATGATTGTCTCGCGACGTGTTGATGGTGTTCTACAGCTTGGTAAAACGCCTATTGAGACATTTGCCACTGAAGATGATATAGACACTATTCCGTTTGTGCATGCGATCGAAGCGACTGACGATACCGATGCTCCAAGTGTGACGCTTGATAACGTTTCGGCATCATCCAAAATCACGAGACATCTAATCGGTCACGGACATAAGCGGTTTGGCGTTATAGGCGGTCCGAAAGATAGCCAAATAACATGTGATCGACTCGAAGGTGTTCTATTGGCGTTAAATAATGAGAATATCGAGCATTCATCATCGCAGAACATCTTCACAAATTTCAATATGGCATCGGGTCAGTTAGCTTGTGCGAAACTCTTTGAGGATAATCCTGATCTCACAGCCTTGGTTTGCATGAGTGATGACCTCGCGATTGGTGCGATAAAACAGCTAAAGAATATCGGGAAGCGAGTTCCAGACGATGTATCCGTAGTTGGCTTTGATGACGTCGCTTACAGTGGGTTTTTTGATCCGGCCTTAACAACCGTTGCTCAACCTGCAGAATTGCTCGGAGCAGAAGCGGCGAGAATGCTTTTAGGCAAGCTCTCTGAATCGAGTGATCAGAATTTCCGAAAAGTTCTTCAGGCAAATATTGTAGTCAGAGACAGTTGCGGCCGAATTAACTGATAAACAGCACCTTTCAAAACTTACCTAAGTACTTTCTAAGACAGCCTTGAGCCCTAACGATGTCCGTATTGCGGCGTAAGCCTACAGCGAGAGTCATCATACATGCCGACCATGGTTCACAGCTTACCAGCCAAGAGTAGCGCGGGTTCCAGACAAATCAAAATCTGAAAGCCAGCATGAGCCAACGAGACACCTGCTACGACAAAGCGGTCGCCGAGAGCATCTTCCATCTGTTAAAAACCGAGCGGGTCAGAAGAAAAAACTATAGAACCGCAAAGACGCCCGTCACGACGTGTTCGATTTCATCGATTTATATTACAATCGAAAGCGCAGGGGTGCTAATAATTGGCTGTCGGTACCCGTCGAACTTAAGATGACAGCAAAATAAAGTAACAAAGTGCCTATAAAGTCAGGGCGCATCAGTCCGTATTAATGAGCGCTCAAAACTCACTCTACAAAAGTGTATCGGGCGTGCAGGAGGTCACGCATCCAAATCGCAGAAAAAAAGATTTTTTAATGCGGAATTTGGGTGTAATTGCTGATTTAGAGACGAATCGGGAAATTTAATCGTTAGTGAAGAATGACACTCAGTGAATCTGTGCTATCAAAGCGTGTTTTGTAAGGCCTTGTTCATCATAGAGTCTTATGTTTATCTGGAAGCAGTGAGCTTTAGTGTTGGGAGAAAATTATGAATATGCTGGATATTGCGGACCTACGCTATCTTTCCTTCGCCGAATGGATTTCCGGCGACTATCACGAGTTTGTCAAAAAATCAGTGGTGCCATTTTTCATCAAAACATATAAACTTAAAATCAGAGAAATTCGCGTTTTGAACGCTATTGCGGCTTCGGACGAAAAGAACCCAACGGCATCGCATATTTCTGAAGTTCTTCGCCAGGACCCGGCGACAATAACGCGCTCTCTTGTCATCCTGATTGGCAAAGGATTCGTCTTGTCGGAAGAAGATTTTAGCGACGGGCGCAGCCGTATCCTCAGACCAACAGAAAAAGGTCAGGCCGCAGCCGCTCACTTCTTGCAGATATTTGGCCAGATCATCGATAAGGCTGCTGAGTCATCTGACACATTTAAATTTGAGTATGATAACGCAACTTTGATGCAGTCTTTGCAAACTGTCGCACAGCGCGCACAGTTGCTTCGCCAATCGCAACGCAACCTTCGCCGTATGCTCTCATCGACCGTCACACCCGTCGCCTTTAATTAGGTAAGAGCACCACTATGACCCCCCTCACATTACTTGCCGTAGAAGATGATGACGTTGACCTAATGAGCTTGAAACGGGCGCTGAAGGAAATACGGCTAGTCAATCCCGTTATCCGCGCTGTTGACGGCGTTGAGGCTTGGAACCATTTCTTCGATGCCGAGGATAAGCCGCTCGATGAATTCCCGGACATCATATTACTTGATCTAAATATGCCGCGGATGAACGGACATGATTTTCTGAAAAAATTCCATAGCGTCGAAAATCGACCGGCGTGCAAAATATTTGTGATGACCACATCCGATTCTGATCAAGACATCGTTGATGCTCACCAATATGAAATTGCGGGTTATCTCTTGAAATCTGATTTAGTTGAGAGTCTCAGGGAAGCCCTGGACGAGTTGAATCACAGTTGGGCGTTGATTATCTAGCCCCCGGCCGGTCTAGAATAGGTAAGAAGCGTAAGTGTTTTCTCATAATTCGAGGCCTTTTTAGCGGCACTATGTGTTGCCTTCATATTAATATCTCTCTCGCTTAATGTTTTGAATTTCGCGCCTAAGGTCGAAGGCAGCGGCGTAGGTCCGTCTTTAACCCGAATGCTTGTCGCGGCTCCTTGCAGAATATCAGAACTTGTGGAGCTGCCGGAGGGTGTCACTCGCGAACGGATATGCCGTTTAAGCCCGCCAATAAGAGAGCCCGATGAAGCCACGAGGCTTGCCGCCGCTGTATTTGAACAACGCTGCGGGCGCTATGCTGTCGGAAAATCAGGCCTTGATAGAAAGAGCATCACCCTAACAAGCGTGTGGGCCACTTGTTAGGGTGATATTCTTCGGAGTGATATAGGGGTTGCGGATGTTGGACATTTTGGCTTTATAAGGAAGGAAAGCCTGTTACTGAGGTCACTCCTGAAGAGGGGACCGCATATCGTGACCTCCAAGAAGAGAGCTTAGGGTGAAATAAGCTCTACTTCTTGAAGAGGTTTGGCATGGCCTTGGTTTTAGGCATAGCCGGGCGATACATTTTTGATTTTGTATTAGCGTGCTTTCCAGTTTGAAAAACAAATGGGCTGTGATCAGCTGTTGAAGCGTCTCTGGCAACAAGTGTTTCAACCGGTTCGATGACGATCCGTTTAATTTTTCCTGGCGTGGCCGAACGGGTTTCCAGCAAGACCGGCGCTTTCACGACATGGACATGACGTGTAATTTCAGATGTATTGACCGATGTGTCTGCAGTGCCTGCAAATGCAGATGTTCCGCTGAGAACCAGAATTCCTGTGGCGATGGCTGATTTAATCAGTTTCATTTTATTACCCTTTCGCCGTCAATTTTTTGACTGGCCCATTTCCTATGAGCTGAATATGGCAGGCAAGTGTAAATAATGATTGAATTTTCAAGAGTTGAAATTTCAAGCTTCCAAATATCGTTATATTTCAACGATATAGAAGATAATAAAAATTGCATTTTTTGCAATAAGGCGAAATTTCAAGCAAGCTGTATTAAAAACCTAGCGGATTCACGGTTACTATTCTGTTAATTTCGATATAATATTCGCTAATTATGCGGGTTGCGGATGTCTATGGGGCGATGCTTTTATATATCGCGTTAGTTAGCGCCTAACTGACATCGATTTAAAGGCGTCCTAAACCACTCACAACCTGTCTTGCCCCCATGTGATGGTATCTCCTACGCGAAAGCTTGGGACGCCCCATTTAGCCCGCTTTCAGTTTCGGTATTTGATTTGCCCGGTCAGACACGTCAGGCACACTCACAGGCGATGGGATATTGCGTCGGAGATACAAGACTATGCCGGATAAAGATTTCATGCTCTATGGTATGCAGGCCTCGCTCTATACTGGCAAGGCGCGCGCCTTTATGCGGCGCAATCGGATTAATGTGACAGAACGCGGTGCCGGGCATCCGGAATATACCGGCAAGATTATGCCCCTGATTGGCCGTTTTATCATCCCGGTCATTGAGACACCCGCAGGAGAGATTGTCCAAGATGGCACGGATATTCTAGATTATCTGGAAGAGCAGGGACTAACCATTGAGCCCCTTTATCCCGAAAATGCCATCACGCGGGCCGTCGCGCATCTCTTTGAATTGTTCGGCAATGAGGGGCTGCTGCGCCCCGCCATGCACTATCGTTGGAACTTTGATGACGATAATTTGGATTTCATCAAGTTGAGTTTTCAAGATGCCTTTCCCGCGCACTTCGACGCGGCGGGCCGCGCAGCCATGTTTGACCAGGCCTCGGGCCGTATGCGTAAGGCCGGGGCAGCCTTTGGTGTCACGCCCGAGACTTTTGAAACCATCGAAAAAAGTTACGCTGAATTCCTCTCGCTTTATGAGACGCATTTGGCGGATAGCTATTACCTGTTGGGCGATGCCCCGACGGTGGCGGATTACGGGCTGTTCAACCCTCTCTACGCACATTTGGCCCGCGACCCAAAACCTGCGCATGTGATGAAAACGACCGCGCCCCGCGTCTATAATTGGGTGGAGCGCATGAACCGCCCGGAGCAGCTAGAAGAACACACGGTTGAAAATCCGCCTCAGGGCCTCTGGGCAGGGGATAACCTTCCTGAGACGCTCAAAAATCTAATGAAATATGTTGGCGAAGAATATGGGGCTGAATTTGTGGCCCATGTGGAGTTTGCGGATGAATGGCTCGCAAAACAAACGAAAGCGCCGGACACCAAACCGGAACGCAGCATGGGATTTGCTAGCTTTGATTGGCGCGGCCACCGCGTGAATACCGTCGTCATGGCCTATCGTTTCTATCTCGCACAGCGCTTATGGGATTATTTCGACAGCTGCTTGGATACGGATCAATCCGCGATCCACGCGCTGTTTGAGGGGTGCGGGGTTGGGGTCTTTTTGGACAAACGTCCCGTGCGCCGCGTCAACCGCGTCAATCACCAAGAAGTCTGGGTTGGCTAATCCGTCCAGCCGGATTGCGCGATAATCGCGTCGGCTTGATCGGGCAGGGCCTGGCGCAAGGCCTCCATATCGGCTCTCGCGGCCGTCTCTTGTCCCAACACTTTACGGGATCTGAGCAGTCGCGTCCAACCTTGGGCATCCGCGGGGTCAGTTTCCAAGCGGGCCCGAAGGCCCTCGACCATGCTTTCAATCGCGGCTGTGCGGTCTTCCGGCGAGAGGTCTTGCATAGCGGCAATATCTTCGGCGCTTGGGCCGGATTTAAGTCTTGAAGCAAATTTGAGCGCGGCGTCATATTCTTTTCTAATGTCCGGCGTATCGGTCAGCTCCAGTGCTTTTTCATAGGCGCGCAATCCTGCCGCCGTATCACCGGCCAACATGAGCGTGCGGCCATAGAGCGTCCAGCCTGTCGGATCATTCGGATTTTCTGCGAGGCGAGCTTCAAAACGCGGCAACAGGCTTTCGAAATCAGTCGAAGACATGTTTGGAACACTCGGCGGAGATTGCCGGGTTTCAGGTGTGAAATTCGGTGAACCAATCAGACCGTAAATCCCCGCGCTCGCGCCGACCAAACTCAGGCATATGACGACCGGGAAAGCGAAAGACCGTGCGCCCGCCAATGGCGCATTGGCTTTCGCGGCTTTGAGAAGCCTGGCTTGCAAGATTGCTATTTTGGCTGTGTCTGGCTCCTCACTGCGCTCTATCGCGCGGAGTTCATTCCGGTAGGCCTTGATCTCGCCTGTCTGAAACTCAACCGTATCTTTCGCGAGAAAGGGTGCCGCGAGATACAGGCTGACAACCAGCGCCAGAGATATACCGAGGACCCAAATCATGCGTCATCCTCCATGAGTTTGCTTAGCAGCGTCTCGTCGTCTGCGGAGAGCGTCTCGACGCTGGCTGGTGTTGCGGATTGCTTCTGCCGAAATAGGAACCAGCCCAGGCTCAGCAGAACCAGAAGCGCGGGAAGGAACCACAGCACATATGTATTGGATTGCACAGGTGGTTTGAGCAAAACGTAATCGCCATAGCTCTCCCGAATATGTTCAATCACGGCTTCATCAGACGCGCCTTTGGCCAATTCCTCGCGGACAACGCGGCGCATGTCTTGTGCGAGCTGTGCGTCCGATTCCTCGATAGATTGGTTCTGGCAGACCACACAGCGGAGCTGCGCACCAATATCCCGCGCACGCTGCTCAGTCGGTGAGGTCTGCGCGAAAACTGCCCCCGCAAAGCAGAGCCATATAATAAGACTCCATCTCATTGCAAGCTCTCCACGAGCGGCCGCAGCGTATCTTTCCAATCTTTCGGCGTAATAATTCCGACATGTTTATAGCGGATTTTCCCGTCTCTATCGACAATAAAGGTCTCCGGCGCCCCCGTTACGCCGAGCTCAACGATGAGTTTAGAATTTGGGTCAAAAATAACGATATCATAGGGATTGCCGTTCCGCACCAGCCAGCGATTGGCGGCGTCTCGGGTGTCGCGCCAATCTATCCCAACGAGTTGAATGTCAGGATTGTCTCGTTGCGCCATGAGCTGCGGATGCTCAGTCGTGCAGGCCACGCACCAAGACCCGAAGACGTTCACCAGACTGACTTTTCCCTGCAAAACGTTTGGATCGATAATCTGAGATCCCTCCAAATTCTCCAGCGCAAATTCAGGGAAGGGTTTTTCGATTAATTCAGACGGTAAAATCCGAGGGTCGCGGGTGAGGCCAAAGGCCAATGCGCCGACAAGGACCAGAAATCCGAAGAGAGGTATGAGGCCGCGCAGCTTCATTCTGCGGCCTCTCTTCTTGACGGCAGTCGCAAACGCCGATCCGCCAAGGCAACAAAGCCTGATAGCGCCATGAGCAACGCGCCGAGCCAAATCCACACGACAAAAGGATGGCGATAAACCTGCACAACAAAACCGCCTTCCGGGTCGCCTTCACCAATACTGGCGAAGAGAGTTTGCCCGAATGAGAGATGCAAACCCGCCTCCGTGGTGAGCTGGTTGCGGACGGGATAGAAGCGGCGTTCTGTTGAGAGCGTCGTGACGTCCCGCCCGTTTTTGGTGACTGAGATATCGCCGGCGAGGAAGTTGTAATTATCACGCTGACCGCCGCCAACATCATCCAGCGTATAGGTGTATCTGCCGAGGGATAGACTGTCGCCGACTTTCAGAGTCCCAATATCCGTCGTGCCCCAAACGCTCATGGCGGTGACGGCGGCTGTGAAAATCGCAACGCCCATATGCGCGCCGGCAAAGCCCCATGTCGATGCGGGTTGCGACCGTAATCCCGCGCGGCTCCAATTGGTTTTTCGCCCGATGGCCAAAACGGTTCCAAAGGCGAGCCAGGCTGCCAAGCCCAGAGCCAATGCGCCCAAGATAGATTTCCCCAGGAGCGCAACAGCTATGATGACCAGCGCGGCGACCTTGAGCGTCAGCATAATCGGCACACGCAGGCGCTTGATCGTATCTGCGCGCCATTTGAACATCGGTCCAATCCCCATGAAGAGGATAAGCAAGCACATGATGGGCGTAAACGTCAGCTCAAAATAGGGCGCGCCGACGCTGATTTTCGATCCATCCAGCGCGTCAATAAAGATGGGATAAAATGTCCCAAGAAATACGGTCGCCAAAGCTGCGGTCAGGAGCAAGTTGTTGAGAACCAAAGCGCCATCACGGGAGGTCGCGTTAAACGGCACGGGGTCGCGCAACGTATGGGCGCGCAGCGCATAAAGCGTCAGGGCCCCGCCCGTGGCTATGCCGAGCAGCAAGAGCAAAAACACGCCGCGTTCAGGGTCAACGGCAAAGGCATGAACACTGACCAGAATGCCGGACCTCACCACAAACGTCCCAATGAGCGAGAGCGCAAATGTCGTAATCGCGAGCAAGACCGTCCACCCCGCCAGACTGTGACGCGTCCCTAAAACCAATATCGAATGCAGCAGGGCCGTCCCCGCGAGCCATGGCATGAAGCTGACATTCTCGACGGGGTCCCACATCCACCAGCCGCCCCAACCGAGCTCGTAATAGGCCCAAAAACTGCCAAGCGCGATACCGATAGTGAGGAAGCTCCACGCGACCAAAACCCAAGGCCGCAGCCATTTCGCCCAAACAGAATCCACGCGTCCTTCAATGAGCGCAGCAACGGCGAAACTAAACGGCAAGGAGAACCCGACATAGCCGAGATATAAAAATGGCGGATGAAATGCGAGACCGGGATCTTGCAAAATAGGGTTCAATCCATTGCCGTCCATCGGCACGGGGTCCAGCCGCTCAAACGGATTGGAGGTAAAGAGGATAAAGGCCAGAAACCCCGCCCCGACGAGGGCTTGTATGGCGATTGCGCGAGCCTTTAATCCCGGCGGCAGGCTCTTGCCAAAGATTGGCACGGCCGCGCCATATCCCGCCATCATCAAAACCCAAAGCAGGATGGAGCCTTCATGATTGCCCCACACACCGCTGATTTTATAAAGCAGCGGTTTCTCCGAATGGCTGTGCAAGGCCGCCAATTTCACGGAGAAATCGGACGACAGAAACACGCTGGTCAGGGCGAGGAAAGAAAATGCAATGAGCAAGAATTGCCCGACCGCTGCCCGGTCGCCAAATTCCATCATCCGCGCAGAATTGCGATGCGCCCCAACAAGCGGGATAACCGCCTGCAACGCCGCCACGCAAAAGGCGAGAATAAGCGCCATATGTCCGAGTTCTGCGGTCATTGCGCACGGCTCTAGCGACAACCACGCGACGCCTCAATGGGGCATATGTGTGGATTGAGTTTTGTGGCGGGAGTAAAGAGAAAATATCCTCAAGCCGCACCTCCCGCGAGAGGCTTAAAACGCCCAAAAACGGCCGCTGGTAATGTTCGTGGCCGAGAGGCATAAATAGGATGCTCCCATTTTGCCAAAGTAGGCAAGCGAAGCGCGGCAGTCACACCTAACTCTATTGCTCTTTGATTTTTGGGCTAGTCGCCCATATACTCGTACGGTTCGTAATACAGGAGTACATAATGTTCTCGGCAGTTTCAGAAGACTGGAAGGAACGAATAGCAAAAATAGAAGACCCGGATCTTCGTTCCTGCACAATGATTGGTCTATTCATTAGTTCATACAATGATCTTGAGGGAGCCATTGCAATTTGTCTGACTGATGCTTTGATGTTGGAAATATTACAAAGTGAAATGATTTTTGCGAATACAGACTTTTCATCTAAGCTAAAAATTCTTCGTTCCGTAAATCACGGTGTACACTTTCGAGATATAGAAAAAGGAAAAGCAATTGATAAGAAGCTTAAGCAGATTGAAAAACTAATGGAGACAAGAAATAAGATTGCTCACACAAGTTTTATTTCTAATGAAGATGGTTTTACATTAATGGAAGTATCTGCAAGGAGCAAACTCAACGTTAAATTTGCAAATTACGACATTGATAGAGTGATTAATTTGTGTGTCGAGCTTAACGAGTTGACTGAGTTCGTCAGCGAACTTGATCTAATACTGATTGATGATAGTTAAACTTTTACAAGTTTGAATCTCTTCGACAGTAGAATAAATGACCGGTTTAAAATAGCTTCAAATAAACCGTTGAGGTATGCGGTCGTCCTAGCTCAAAATCGGAATTTTGCGTGTCCAACGAGATGGAATTTCGAGCCAAACCTGAAAACAATTATAAGGTAGTAGAGGTGACTAATTATCATTCAAGACTTTCGAGTTTATTATCCAATTCATCAAGCATATGATTGTAACCAGACTTTTGGTAAGAGCTCCTTGCACGCAAGTAAAAAACTTTTGCCTGATCTTTATCACCTTTCCACGCATGCAAACCACCTAATCGACTCAGTATAAATGCGGTCGTGTTATTGTATTCGCCCTCATTGTTTATTTGCACCTGCAGGGCGTTAGAATAATTATCTATAGCTGAGTCAAATTTTTTCGCTACCGCATATTGGCTTGCGAGCCATTTGTATGTTCGGAGAAGATCAATGTGATACTTTTCCAAATTAAGCTCTTGTATCCTTTTGACCTCCTCAATAATTTTGATGCAATTAGTGACGGTCTCTCCAATTTTAGGTTGGCCACTAGCCAAAGATAATGTTGCGCACATTTGATTTAGCGCTGGCGTATTTTTAATACTATCTGGGCCAAATATCATTGCAGTTTCTTCATAAACCTCTTTGAAAATTTCATGTGCCTTCATAACGGCAGATTTATAATTTTCTGGCGATTGAGAAACACTTCGTTTTAGAATTTCTCTCGCTTCTTCAAATAATCTCTCGTTTTGCTCAATGCGGCTTTGAATCTGAGTGTTTTCGGCGCGATCAATTTTTAGAATTTTTATATTATGTGTCGAACATACGCGTTTTGTCACTTCAATCGCGTGGTCTATAGTACAAGAAAAGAACTCTTTGTTTTTCCACTTTCTATAATCTCTTAGTTCCTTATGGACGGACTTCTCTAAACCCTTAGCGTTTTCGCATAATACACCAGCCGCTATTTGAAACCCTGGCAGAGCTCCAGTTCCGGATTCCAGTTCGACCACTCTCTCCTCAACACTCCTATTGGTGAAACCGATTTTCAAGAGCCTCGCGTAATTAGGATGAGTTAAAAAATACAACCAACCTGGTTGAAAAGTTGAAATAGATGGTGAAAGTGGAATTGTGGTGCTCCCAAAATGTTGGTTTTAAACCGATGCTAGGTTAAAACGAATGAATGTTCATACTTTATAAGCACTACCATCCTCAGCCTAATCAGTATAGTGATCACAGATTTTACCCTCTTCAATTTGGAAATGTCAGCGTCCTAAACTCGCTCCATAACAGCCGCTGGTAATGTTTGAGATTGCTGCCGAAAATCGCGCCGATGAGGACGCTTGCTGAGGTCCACTTAGCCCCAAAAGCAGCGTTCATCCATAGCGTTTTAATTTCTATCCCGCTTTCAGAAATTCTAAAATTACGTAATTTCAACGCCTTAAAAGGAATCTCAAGAGAATAATCCTCGATTCGAAAACCTATGATAAATTGGGCAAGTTCTTTCAAACAATGGACAGGTAGACGTCATCTGCTGTTTGAAAGACGGTGGGTCTGAGCATCCGGTGGTGACACATCGGACTGTGCCGGGGCTTTAGGAACGAGAGCCGACTAGTGGTTCCAAGTGGGCCAACTCTAGGGTTGCACCGGCCGTTTCTTCAAAAACCATCGCCGCAGAGCCTGTAAAGCTGTCCATGTTGATTTTGTCTTTGGACATATTCAACTGATCAGCTTTACGATCCTTCTGTAAAACAAAACTCTACTTTTCTGCCGGTATTCCGACAGAAAGATCAGCTCTGCGGGCATGTCCTGCTTAAACAATGACCTCGGCAGACTCCGCGATGAGCTGCAAGGATTTTCGCATGTCTAATTTTCTTTCGTATTTATTATCCCGTCATCACAAGATCTTTGATTGCTCGCAAACACCTAATTCTTGCAATCCACCCGTCGTTACTCGTGGATCACAAGAACAAGTCTTGTGATGACGGAACTGGATATGCAGGCACAAAAAAACCCAGCCCCGAAAGGCTGGGTTTAAATTCAGTTATGTCAGAAAGACTACTCAGCAGCAGGTGTTTCCTCAGCTGGGGCTTCTGCTTCCGGTGCGGCGTCTGCGTCCGGCGCCGTAAACTCTTCCGGTGCGTCGCCTTCAAACATGGAGACAGCATTTTCCGCGCGTTCGCGGTTGGCTTCCTCTGTGTCGGCTTTTTCTTCGGCCATCGCCGCAGCAATGACGTCTTCGCCTTTGGCTTGACGTTCGGCTTCGTCTTCAGAGCGGGCCACGTTGACTTCGACATCGACGAGGACTTCCGGGTGAAGTTTGACTTTCACGCCGTGCAGGCCAAGCGTTTTGATCGGGGTTTCCAGCACGATCATATTGCGCTTCACGCCTTTGTCTTCGAGCATCTCTGCAACATCGCGCGCAGAGACAGAGCCGTAGAGATTGCCTGTATCGCCAGCCTTGCGGATGAGGATAACTTTGGTGCCGTCGAGCTTCTCGCCGTCAGAGGCCGCCTTGTCGCGGTTCTCAGCATTGCGTTGCTCAAGATATTCACGCTCGGCTTCAAAGCGGGCGAGATTGGCTTTCGTGGCACGAAGAGCTTTTTCCTGCGGAAGCAGGAAGTTGCGGCCAAAACCGGGTTTGACGTTAACAACGTCGCCCATATTGCCGAGCTTTTCGATGCGTTCAAGAAGGATCACTTCCATGGTCGTTCTCCTTCTCTACTTAACTTCATAGGGCAGAAGGCCCAGGAAGCGTGCGCGTTTGATGGCCTGAGCCAGCTTACGCTGTTTTTTGTGGGAGACCGCAGTGATACGGGCCGGCGCGATTTTGCCCTTTTCAGACATATAACGCTGGAGCATTTTTGGGTCTTTATAATCGATCTTGATGCCGTTCTCGCCGGAGAATGGGCAGACCTTGCGGCGGCGACGGAAGCCCGAGCGCGACGGCAGGTTTTCAATTTTGATGGAGTCTTTAGCAGCCATGATCTAGTTCCGATCTCTACGTTTACGCTCTTCGCGCTTTTTAAGGATGGGGGAAGGATCTTCGTTAAACTCGTCGACGCGGATCGACATATAACGCAGGATATCCTCATTAATGCGGTGGGTCCGCTCGATCTCGTGGATCACGTCAGGGTTGGCATTGACCTTGAGCAGGGAATAATGCGCCTTGCGGTTTTTATTCATGCGGTAAGCCAAATTGCGCAGACCCCAATATTCAGCACCTTCGACGGTGCCGCCCATATTTTCGATCTTGGAGGCTAGGGTTTGAACGAATTCCTCAACAGCTGTAGAGGAGACGTCCGGTCGTGTAATCACAACATGCTCGTAAAGAGACATTCATCAGTCCTTCAGACTAAAGATGACGGCAGACGGGCTCGAGAAGGTGGAGCAATCGTCTGATGGATGGAGCACTCCGGAACAGCCCGGACTCCACCGTCATCCGGTGAAGCGCGCGAGTTAGGTGAATTGAGAGACTTTGTCTAGCTCTAAAGCTGCATTCAGCGGATGAATTCGGCTAGTCGAGATCTTTTCTCAACCCGAGGCGGAAATCCATGATGCGATCTTCAATCTCGTCGCCTGACAGATTGTCAAAATCGTCAATGTCCTGCGCGCGAAGAATGGGGGCCTGTGGCTGAGGTTTTGGCATTGGAGTGGCCGAAACATCGGGTGACGACATTTCAGGTGCGGGCGGCGGCGCTAAAGGCTGAATGTCCGGCGTCGCAGCGGGTTCGCTGGACATGCGGCGGCTTTGCGCCACGGAGAGCGCTGTTGCGACATCGCGATACCGGCGGTCAAAATCTGTAACGTCTTGCTTGGTGCGCAAGATTTCCGAATTGGCCTGATCCAGTTGATAGGCTTGCGTCTCAATCTGCGATTCCAGGCGCTCGCGCTCCAGATCCTGGGCTGTGCGAACTTTCCGAAGCTCCTGCACGTCGCGAGCCGCATTGCGGACGATATCGTCTTTGATTTCCAGCTGTTTGGACAAATGGTCGACTTGCTCCTGCAGCGCGCTCATTTCATCTTCACGGCTTATGATGGTGAATTCCGATTGGGATTTGAACGTGCGAATATCCTCATGCAGGCTTAGCATTTCGGCCTTCATCGCATTGTTCTGCGTTTGCGCTGTGACGAGGCTCTTGCGGAGTTCGTCCGCTTCCTTCTCCGCGCTTTCAGCCTGATGGCGGAAGTCAGAACAGTCTTGAGCGAGGCTGTCAGCGATTTTCTTGGCTTCTATATAAGCGGATTGCTTGACGTCTATGTCCGCGACAGATTCGGTAATTCGCGTGCGCAGGACTTCATTCTCGCGGCGCTCTACATCTAACGAGGTCTGGAGACGTTCCGCATTCAGTGAATTTCGGTCAGAGCTTTCGCGGGCGGTGCTCAGCGCGCGCTCATATTCTTGCAAAGACTTTTGCGCGACGGAGAGCTTTGAAAGCGTCGCCTCATAAATACGCGTCTTCTCTGTCAGACGTTGTTCGCGATCTTCCAGATCTGCGCGAAGCACGTTCATTTTCTGAAGATTGGCATCGATTTCCCGCTCTATCGTCCGGTTGCGGGCTTTCAAGCGGCGGTTCTCAGGCTCCAAGCGGTTGAGCATTGAGAAGTCAATCTCGGCCCGCTCGACGAATCCTGTGAGGTTCTCAATCCGTTGCTGGGCCCGGCGATAGAGCTCTTCACCGCTTTGGATATCGGCAGAGATACGCGCAACATCCAAACGCATCGCGCCAATATCTGCGCGGTCAGCTCGGTTCACGGCGGGTGGCGGTGACACGAAATCATCGCTTGGTTCACGGTCAAATCTAGACGGAGACGGGGTCTCTATGGCATCATCGGTGGCGGAACGCTCACGCGTATTAAAATGCGCAGACGGCGCCATGGATGTAATCGGAGCTGCAATCGGTTCGATAGAGGCAGGCTCTGGGAGGTCCGGCGTCACGTCAACAAAGGTCGAGCCATCGGGCATATCAACTTTTAGGTCTGAAGCGAACACGTCACTATCGGCATCCTGCATGTTCTGGGGCTCTATATTTAGACGGGAAGGGGGAGGTGTTTTCGATAAGTTATCAGTTCCAGCAGAGGTGGATGAGGGCGGCGGGGTCGAATAGGATTGGTCGCTGACCATGCGCTCCAGCTCATCCCATTTTGTTTGATTTTCTACGGCTTCGGCTCTTACCATACGGTCTTTGGCTGCGTCATTCGTCGTTTTTGTTTTACGAAAAAATGCCATTCATCGGTCCCTCGAATCAATCAGCTACCCCACGACGCTTGCTAGTTAACTTCGGTTAACGCGGTATTAATTTTATCAGTTTCGCCCCGCATTGACGAGTTATAAACAGAGCTTCTAAATTTATCGAAAGCGCATTGACCCCCGTGCTGGATAGCCTAGCTTACGGGCTCTTAAAGGAAGAGGTTCATATGGCGTTTGCATTCATATTTCCGGGGCAGGGCAGTCAATTTTTGGGGATGGGAAAATCGCTAGCTGAAGCCTTTCCGTCTGCCAAGGCTGTGTTTGAAGAGGTTAACTCCGCGCTCGACCAAGATTTGTCTGGCCTCATGTGGAGCGGCCCCGAGTCTGATTTGACGCTTACTTCTAATACGCAGCCAGCGTTAATGGCCTGTTCTTTGGCGGCGATGCGGGCTCTGGACAAAGAGTTTGGCGTGAAAGTCACAGATGCCGCCTTTGTGGCAGGGCATAGTCTCGGTGAGTACTCCGCGCTTGCTGCCGCTGAGACTCTCGCATTGTCAGACACAGCAAAGCTCTTGCGCATTCGCGGCGAAGCGATGCAGGCCTCGGTCGCCGTCGGTGTTGGCGCTATGGCCGCGCTATTGGGGGCCAGCATCGAAGACGCGGAGGCTGCCTGCGCCGAGGGCTCAAAAGTCGGCATTGTGCAGATCGCGAATGATAATGCGACGGGGCAGATTGTGTTATCGGGCGAGAAAGCGGCTGTCGAAGCCGCTGCTCAAGCTGCGCGGGATGCTGGCGTCAAAAAAGCCATGATGTTGAATGTCTCCGCGCCTTTTCACTGCGATTTGATGCAACCCGCAGCGGATGCAATGCGCGACGCCCTTGGCGATCAGACAATGTTACCGCCGCTCGTGCCTGTCGTGAATAATATTCAGGCTCGCCCGGTTAGCGACCCGGATGATTTGCGCGAGGACCTCGTCAAACAGGTTACAGGCCGCGTGCGTTGGCGCGAAAGCGTCGAGTGGATGGCTGGAGAAGGCGCAATTGACACGATGGCAGAGCCGGGCTGCGGCAAAGTCCTGACGGTCATGTTGAAACGCATCGTTAAAGGCATAGACGGCAATCAGTTGGATAGTCCCGAAGCGCTAGAAGCCTTCGCGGCGAAAATTAAGGGGTAAATATATGTTCGATTTAACGGGAAAACGCGCGTTAGTGACCGGCGCAACGGGCCGATTAGGCGGTGAAATAGCGCGCCTCTTGCATAAACAGGGCGCGCATGTTGCTTTGTCCGGTACACGAGCGGAAAAGCTGGAGGCCTTGGCGGCAGAGCTGGGCGAGCGTACTGCTGTAACGCCTTGTAACCTGTCTGATGGTGACGCTGTGGATGCGCTCCCGGGGCAGGCGGCGGAAAGCCTAGGCGGTCCGATTGACATTCTAATCGCTAATGCCGGCATTACAAAAGATGGGCTGTTAATGCGGATGAAACAGGCGGATTTTGATGACGTCATTACCATCAATCTGGAAAGTTATTTCCGGCTGGCAAAGGCGTGTTTGCGCCCGATGATGAAGGCGCGATCGGGTCGGATTATTGGCATTTCCTCCATCGTTGGCGTGACGGGAAATCCCGGCCAGACGAACTATGCGGCATCAAAAGCCGGAATGATTGGTTTCTCAAAATCGCTTGCACAAGAAGTCGCCTCGCGCGGGATCACGGTCAACTGTATTGCGCCCGGTTTTATTCGCTCACCGATGACAGACGCTCTGAATGAGGCACAAAAAGACGCAACATTATCCCGAATCCCGGCGGCAAAATTGGGCGAGGGCAGCGATATTGCGGCCGGAGCGCTCTATTTAGCCTCTAACGAAGCTGCTTATGTGACAGGGCAAACCCTCCACATAAATGGTGGCATGACTATGATTTAGAACGGTTTTTGGGCCGTTTGAATAGGGTATAACTTGGACATGAAACCTCTAGGCACGTCCAAATCCCTATGCTAGGTCGCAATCGATAGGGCAAAAGGGGTTGTATTCGGGGCAGATTGCCCCATCTCTCGCCCGTAACCGCCGAAAAATTATCTTCGGCAAAGACTAAAGGAAGACATATGTCAGACGTACTCGAACGCGTGAAGAAGATGGTTGTGGAGCATCTGGACGCTGAAGAAGCTAAAGTAACCACAAACGCCCACTTCATTGACGATCTTGGTGCAGACTCGCTCGACACTGTTGAGCTTGTCATGGCTTTTGAAGAAGAATTCGACATCGAAATTCCGGATGATGCCGCAGAGCACATTCAGACCGTTGGCGATGCCGTTAAATTCATCTCTGAGAAAACCGGCTAGGGCTTCCTCGTTATGAGACGGGTCGTTGTTACAGGCTTAGGCCTAGTCTCACCCGTTGGCTGCGGTGTCGAAACCGCATGGGAAAACATACTCGCCGGCAAATCCGGCGCGTCCCGAATTGAACATTTCGACGTCAGCGATCTTGCCTGCAAGATCGCTGCTGTCCTCCCTCGGGTAGATGGCCGCGCAGGCGGCTCCCCGGACATTCCCGGCTCTTTTGATCCGGATTCCGTCATGAGTGCGCGAGACCAGAAGCGCATTGATGATTTTATTCTTTATACCATCGCTGCCGCTGATGAAGCTATCGCGCATTCCGGTTGGGAAGCGACGTCCGATGAAGTTTCAGAGAACGCGGGTGTGATTCTGGGCTCCGGCATTGGTGGATTACAGACGACTTATGATGCGTCGATCCTACTTCATGAAAAAGGACCGCGCCGCCTTTCTCCTTTTGTAATCCCGTCTATGTTGGTCAATCTGTCCTCCGGTCAGGTATCCATGCGTCATAAATTAAAGGGCCCGAACAGTGCGGTGGCTACAGCTTGCGCGACAGGCGCGCACGCGATTGGTGATGCGGCCCGCATCATCGCCTGCGGGGATGCTGACATGATGGTCGCGGGCGGTGGCGAGGCGTCTATAACGCGATTAGGCATTGGCGCATTCGTCGCCTGCCGCGCCATGACCACCGGATATAACGAAACGCCCGAAAAAGCATCCCGTCCCTATGATGATGGTCGTGACGGTTTTCTGATGGGCGAAGGCGCGGGGGTTGTCGTCTTGGAAGACTATGAGACCGCTAAAGCGCGAGGAGCCAATATTCTGGCCGAGCTTGTCGGCTATGGTCTCTCTGGAGATGCTTATCATATCACCAGTCCCGCCCCTGAAGGCGAGGGTGGTTTTCGAGCGATGCGCATGGCGCTTAAAAAATCAGGGCTGGAGCCTTCAGACATTGGCTATGTAAATGCTCACGGAACCTCCACGCCGATGGGGGATGAGCTCGAAGTTCGCGCTGTTGAACGTCTGCTGGGCGACCATGCAGGTAATGCCAAAATGTCTTCAACCAAATCTGCTACTGGGCATTTGCTGGGCGCCGCGGGGGCCGTGGAAGCCATTTTTTCGGTCTTGGCATTGCGGGATAAGATGGCGCCGCCGACCCTCAATCTCGAGACCCCTAACGTCGACACGGTTTTGGATCTTGTGCCGCTGAAAGCCAAAACCTTCACGGGCAAGGCCGTCATGTCGAACTCCTTTGGATTTGGCGGAACAAACTCAGCTCTGATCTTCGTCGAAGCGGAATAGTCGGGCCGTGGCCCGCAAAAAAAAACACACCTCCGAACCGAGTCCGACTAAGGGCAGTGCAGCTATCGCCAAGCGTGACAAGCGATTACTGGCTTTCATCGCATTTGCCGCGCTCCTCACCTTTTTAGGCGGGATAGCCATCGCCGGATATTCTGCAATTAATTACAAATATGAGCGCGCCCAAAATGGCCCGGCGGAGCAGGTGGCCTTTACCGTGCCGCGCGGCGCAGGGTTAAGTGCGATCGCACAAAGTCTTGAAACAAAAGGGTTTATTGAAAGCGCGTTATTATTTAAGGCCGTGACCAAACTTCGGGGCAATGAAGCAAATTTCAAAGCCGGAGAGTTTTATCTGTCCAAAAATATGTCGATGGGAGAGGTTTATGAAGGGCTCGCAAATGGTAAAGCCGTGCTCTATCCGTTCACCGCAGCGGAGGGCCTCACCTCTGCAATGATTACGCTGTCATTGGACAATGTGCCGAGTTTGGAAGATGACAATCCGAATGTGCCGGCGGAGGGAACGTTACTGCCCGAAACTTATCTCACGCCGCGCGGTATGACCCAATCGCAACTCCTTCAAAAAATGAATTTGGCGCAGAGACAATTATTAGATGATGCGTGGAAAAAACGAGACCCCACCATACCCGTCACGACCAAAGAGGAGGCCATAATTCTGGCGTCTGTTGTTGAGAAAGAAACGGGTGTCGGGATGGAGCGCGGCATGGTCGCAGGCGTGTTTACGAACCGGTTACGCAAGGGAATGAAGCTGCAATCTGATCCCACAATTATATATGGAATAACGCAAGGCGAACCTCTGGGTCGCCGAATCCGTCAATCGGAAATTGACCGGGTAACAGATTGGAATACTTACCAAATTCCCGCCCTGCCAAAGACGCCGATTTGCAATCCGGGTCGGGAAGCTATTCTCGCCGTATTAAACCCGGAAGAAACAGATGCGCTCTTCTTTGTCGCAGATGGAACAGGCGGGCATGCTTTCGCCAAGACCTTGCGGGAGCATGAGCGGAATGTTGCCAAATGGCGAAAGATACAACGGCAGAGGGGCTTGCGATGAGCGCATTGGATGAGTTGAAATCGAACCGACGTGGATTGATGGTCGTTCTTTCCTCACCCAGCGGGGCCGGCAAAACGACCCTTACGCGTAAACTGTTGGCTGATAATCCAGACATGGCGATGAGCGTATCGGCAACAACGCGGTTGCCCCGTCCGGGGGAAGAAGACGGTAAAGACTACTATTTTGTAGATAAAACCCGCTTCTCCGAGTTGGAATCTCAAGGCGAGTTTCTCGAACATGCCAAAGTTTTTGACAATTATTACGCGACGCCGCGCGGTCCCGTTGAGGAGGCGTTGTCTCGCGGGCGGGATGTCGTTTTTGATATTGATTGGCAAGGTGCGCAGCAATTAACGCAGGCCGCAGCTGATGATATTGTGAAAATTTTTATCCTACCGCCGAATATGCGCGAGCTGGAGCAACGTCTTCGAACGCGCGCGCAAGACAGTGATAGTGTCATTGCCAAGAGAATGAGTAAGTCGGAAGCCGAGATTAGCCATTGGGCTGAATATGACTATGTCATTGTAAATGAAGATGTTTCTACCGCACTCGAAGAGCTTAAAATTATCGTGAAATCCGAACGCATGCGCCGCCGTCGCCAGATGTGGTTGGGAAAATTCGTGAAGTCTTTAGTGAATGGTGGGTAAAGGCTATTTTAATCTGAAATCTACTAAATCTCTTTAAGGCAGAGGGATGATTGAGGTTGTATTTGCGATAATTCTGGGATTTGCGCTGACGTCCACCTTATGTGGACTTGTCACTGAAGACTCCCGTAGTGACCGTGTCATGGGACGGGCCTTATTATTTTTGATGATCTTGGCTGGAGTTCTCGGGTTCTTGAACGGCCAAATTACGGGCTTTATAACAAACTCGCGAAATTTGATCATGTTGAGCTTTGTGGATCGTTATCTTTGGCTTGCGCTTGGCGCCGCGCTGGCGATTGCTGCTCAATTATGGGCTGAGGGTCACGCCTATACGCTTTGGGTGAAACTACATCCGCAATCCGCGCCGACACCCGAAGTTCAGATGGGACAGCGAGCCCAAGTCGTAGGATTTCGCAAAAAACGCTTACCCGCCACATTGGTTGGGACGTCCTCTGAGTATCTGAATACCGACTTAGATCTGCGGACGGAAACACTGATCAGACTTTGCTACAGCACGTTTGAGCAACGCGGACCTGTCATGATGTCTCGATTAGAATCCCAACTAGGTCTGGGGACCGGTCGTCGTCAAAAAGCCTTTCACAAAATTGTCGCAGGACATCGCGGTCGACCAAAGACGAAGCGTATTGTTCATAGATATTGGCGAAGTGTGAACGGATCGTCCCGCCTATCTCAGGCCATATTTGGAGACCTTTGCAAACTGGCGCGAGATACTCATAATCGTGATGCCGGAACGATCGATCGTTTGTCTGAAGTTGGGACTGCGCTCGGCCTGACGGTTGAAGAAATGGGCCGCGCTATTCATAGCTCTCTTTAAGCGTTCTGGCGAGGGCTTGAAACGCCGAAACAGGAAGCGTTTCTGGCCTTGCGCGAGGATCAATGTCACAGCTTAATAACCAATCTTCCAAATTTAGGTCTGATTGTTCTGCGAGTGTCCGCAGGCTACGGCGTAGCATTTTCCGGCGTTGGCCAAACGCAGATTGTGTAACCCGTCCGAGCATTTTTAAATCTTCGAAAGGGGTGTCCAGCGGCTCTAAAACAATCACCGCGCTGTCCACTTTTGGCGGCGGGGTAAAAGCCCGGGCCGGGACTTCAAATGCCATGCGGCAATGCGCAACAGACTGACACAGGACAGCCAGGCGGCCATAATGTGGTTCCCCGGGCTGGGCAATAACCCGTTGAGCGACTTCCAATTGGAACATGAGAACAAGCTGTGTCCAAAAAATCGGCGATGCCGTGATCCAATTGATCAACATTTTTGTGCCGACATTATAAGGGAGATTAGCAACGATTTTCCGGGGCGCGGGCAGGTTCGCCGCGATGTCAAACTTGAGTGCATCGCCTTGCGCGATTTCAAGTCGTCCACCCGATTGATCGCCAATCTCGGCGAGAGCAGGAATGAACCGTTCATCCATTTCAATCGCAACAACGCTTGAGGCACCGCGCAACAGGAGCGCACGGGTGAGGCCACCCGGACCGGGACCGATTTCGGCAACGCTATGTCCCGCCAAAGGATCAGCCAAACGTGCGATCTTATCCGTCAGGTTCATATCCAGTAGGAAATGCTGACCGAGTTTTTTATTTGCGCCCAGACCGTGGGCTTTCACGGTCTCGGTTAAGCTGGGGAGGTCCTCAATGGGCATGGCGGTTATTCGCGATCTCACGGGCTTTTTTGATGGCAGCGATAAGGCTGTCAGGTCGAGCGATATCTTGTCCTGCAATGCCAAACGCGGTGCCGTGGTCGGGGCTTGTTCTGATGAAAGGTAGCCCTAGAGTGATATTGACCCCTCCATGAAAATCCAAAGTTTTGACGGGGATCAGGCCTTGGTCATGATACATGGCAAGCACAGCGTCATAGGTTCGGCGGGCTTCGGCATGGAATAATGTGTCCGCAGATTGGGCGTCAGTCACGTCAAATCCCTCGTTACGTAACGCCTGCGCGGCCGGGTTTATAATCTCGATTTCTTCACACCCCAGCGCGCCGTCTTCACCCGCATGCGGGTTAAGACCCGTGAGGGCGAGGCGGGGGTTTTTCACGCCAAAGTCTAGCGCCAAAGCCCCAAGCATGACGCGCGCGGTTCGAATAATTCTATCTGTCGAGAGCTGTGTTACCGCAGATTTCAGAGAGACATGCACGGTTGCGAGGCCGACACGTAAGTCCTGCGCGGCGAGCATCATGACGGGACCTGGCGCATAGGGTGCGTCATGATCTTGAGATAAGTGGCCGAGAAATTCTGTATGGCCGGGAAACTGAAAACCTGCCTCGTATAGCACATGCTTGGCGATTGGGTTTGTGATCAAGCCGTCAGCCTGCTCGGACAAGCAAAGCGCGACAGCCGTTTCAATACTGGAAATCACAGCCGCAGCGTTCTCAGATGTAGGACGCCCGGCCACGCAGACGGCGCCGTCAATAGATAAGATTGGCAAGGCGTCGCGAAAGACAGCACCGGCCTCGGTGATATTGGTAATAACTCTGTAAGGGATGCCAGCAAAAATTGCAGGCGGCGCAACTACTGCGAATGCATGTTCAGCGGAAGCGCGCAACGCCTCCCAAGCTTTTATAGTAATTTCAGGGCCGATACCCGCCGGGTCGCCCATGCTGAGTGCGAAAGGGCGCATGTGGTTTAGTCCTAACGGACGACGAGAGTCGCCTGACGCCGCAGGTCACGCAGGGCGCGCTTAGATGCTTGAGCAAGCTGTTGATCCAGCAGGCGATCTTCAATTTGATCCCGGGTCGGAATATCCGATCCGGTCGTTTGACGTTTACAGACCATGATCGACGTGGCGCCGTCCGGGCGCTCAAATGGGTCAGACAGACCGCCAACGTCGGTGCGTTCTAACGCGGCAACAATGACTTCTGTCAAATCCGAAGATTTGAGCTCGCCCATATCGGCCACAGCCACGTCTTCCAAACCTTCGACATCATCTTCCAGTGTGTCGCAGCTCGTCAGCGAATCACGGAGCTCAACCAAACGCGCTTTCGCCGCTTCGGTTTCCGCTTCAACTGTAACTTGCTTGAGCTTGTAGAGCGTATCGGCTTCGGAAATCTTTTTGTCGACGAGCGCCACAACATAGACGCCCCCAGGAACTTGGATCGGAGACGAGACGCTGCCGGGAGCCATCTCTTTGATAACCGTATCAATTTCAGGACGTAATTCGCCTTCGCGAACCCAGCCAACATCACCGCCCTTTGCGGCAGAGGCAGCGGATGAAAATTGTTGAGCCAAGAGCGGGAAGGGTGCTCCGCCTTTGACTTGCGTGATCATGGCTGCGGCCCCCTCCATCGCGCCGCTCATCCCGCCAATGTCGGGGGTGGCTTCAATGTAGATTTCTGCGACATGATAGTTAGGTTTGGACGCATTCGCTGTAATTTGGTTCAGCGTCTCATCGATTTGCGCGTCAGAAATGCGAATGCGCGAGCCGTAAAGGCCGTTGACGATACGCTGCCAAGCGATTTCAGATCGAATTTGGTCGCGAAGCGTCTCAATCGAGACGCCAGCAGCGGCAAGGTCGGAGACCAGCTTGTTTGGATCAGCGCCGTTACGGGACAGCAGACGGCCTACGCTCTGGTTCACCTCTTCATCTGAAATCGTAACTTCGTAAGTTCCGGCTTCTTGCATCTGCAGATGCTCATCGACCAAATTACGTAGGGCTTGACGTTGCAGGCGCTGAATGCTGGCTTCATCAGTTTCCGCGCCTGTTGTGGCCATCATGAATAAGACGCGCTGGCGCAGATCATGGATGGTGACGATGTCGGAATTCACAACAGCGGCAATGCCGTGAGGTGCAGATTGCGCATAAACGGGCGCAGTCGTCGTGAGAAGGGCGGTAGCAATCGCTAGTGTTTTCAAAAGGCGCATAGGGTCGTCTTCATTTAAGTTCTAGGCTGTTATAGCCAAAGGATTCATGGCTGCAAGTTTAGGACGCCGTGAGGGCTTTGGACATTAAACTACAGTCAGACTTCAGCCATCCTCAATTCGGGCCAAATGGGTGATACCGAGCAATAAAACCAGGAGGGGGACGGTCCAAGCGGCCAGAACCACCGGTAAAATTGCGACTTCTCCAAAGGCTGTGACGACGCTATCTGCAAAAAACACACCGAATCCGAGGACTGCGCCCATAATTAATAAGCGCAAAGTCCCGCCCCCGCGAACCAAATGCATCGACACACCCGCGGCAATAAATGTCATGGCGACCAGCAAAAAAGGCAAAGCCAACAGTTTGTGGAATTGCAGACGGAGTTTTCTGGCAGAAAATCCCGCCTGTTCATTGGCTTTAATTTCTCCCCGAATAGCCCAAAAAGGCGGGTCAACTTGCTGCCCGGACTGATCCCGGAGGTCTTCTATGGTGATGCTTGTAGGTAAGGTGAGCCTCTTTGTGCGGCGTGTTTCCTCGCCCGGTGCGTTCTCTACGACCCCATCCAGTGTCCAGTAGCCGGGCGTGAGAAGGCGGGCTGTTTCGGCGTCAAACCGGCGTTCGAAAACCGTTGAACCGTCGGTGGTTTTTCCCATTTCATAAAATATTGCGCCGTCCAGTTGTTTGGTCAACAAGTCCAATCTATCAGCTTGGATAACGCGCTGCGCGGTGTTGGAGCCTTCACGTAACCAGATTTCGTCTGTTTGAGCACCGCCAAGCACCGAGGCCGCGCGGGCGTCATACGCGCCCATCATGCGCGACGAGAGCGGATTAACGACCGTGGACCAAAGCACACCAATTAGGGCCGTGACGACGAGGGCGGGGCGTAAAAACCGCCAAGCGGAGAGTCCGGCCGCGCGCATAACAGTCAACTCCGAGCGCTTATTCATGCCTGATAACGCGCCCATCACCCCAAATAGAACTACGAAAGGTATTGTCTGCTCAATCAATTTTGGAACTTTTAAGCCTGTTAGTACAAGCAATTGCAGCGGTGAAAGATCAGCGTCGCTCCCAATATTGCGGGAGGCTTCGACATAATCGACGAGTGCAATAATGGCCGTGACAATGAGAAATGCCAGCAGGATTCCGCGCAACGTACGGCCAGCGATATATCGTGACAGCGTGGCGCGGCTCATGACGGTTGCCGCTTTTGATCAGGCAAAACTCGGGCGGCTTCATATAACTTTAGCCTACGCTTCCGCCCGAAGCGCAAACGTTTGCGGCGTGCCACATATCCCAAACAAAGAATAATTACGAGGAGCGGAACGGCGTATTGTACGGGATTTAACCCCGCGTTGCCTTCGGCAGCGGACGCGACGGCAAACCCTGTTAGCCGCAAGACAAACCCCGTGACCGCGCAGATTGCTATTTTTCGCGAATTCCCCAGTTTTGAATGTTGTCCGCGTAATAGGAACACGAGAGCAATCAAAACTAAGGCTATATTCCAAAGTGGGGCTGCGAGGCGGGCATGACCTTCTGCCGCCATTTCACGCCGGGACTTCGGAGTCACATAATCGCGTGGGTCAGGGTTAAGCAGCTCATGCAGGAACCTATCAGAGGACTTCAGCCGCAACACATTGTCTAAGGCAACAACGTCAGATAGGTCGAGTTGGTAGGTCTCGAAATCAATGACGTCCAAACCACCATTCGCAAGCGGTGTTTGCACAGATCCCTTATATAAAACGAGAGAGGTCGAGTTATCAGATCTCTGCAACCGCCCGGTCTTTGCCGTATGTGTGGATTTTGTCTCTGCATCACGTCCATCATGGATAAGAACATCGCGTAATTCCCCGTCCGGTAAAATCTCGCGCGCATAAACAGTGAGGTCCGGCGCGGGTGTGACGAAACGCCCCGCCTGGACCATCTGGCTGGCGATATCCGATTTCACAGTCAGAATTTCAGCGCGCATTTGGCGAAACGATAGCGGTTGTAACAGCAGATTTAGAACCAAGTGAAATATGAGCGCATAGACACCAAGACGCAGAACCGGAGAACCCATCGCCCAAGGAGAGACCCCATTGGCTTTAGCGACGATCAATTCTGAATCACTTGTCATGCGATTCAGGGCATAAATTGCTGCCATAAACACGGCCAGTGGCATGATAATGCTAATGAGTTGGGGAAGGGCAAGAATTGTGATTTTAAAGAATGTCGCGGCGCTTTGTCTGTTTTCAACAATCAGATCGAGCGTTTGTAATGATTGGGTTAACAAGGCAAGCAGAGCCAGCGCCGATAATGACAGAACAGCGGGGTAAAATGCCTGCGAAAAGATATAGCGCTGGAGAAGTTTCATCTAAGTGTGCGCTGGTTTGTCCTTTAGTGACGCAAAATTACGTCAAGTGTCGATTGCCCCCTTCTAATGCGGTGGCCCTTCCGTTACCAGTGTTTCGAACCAAGCTTGAGGCAAATTCATGAAAGTCATATTTTCTGCACCCGGTGCTGCCAAAATTGGTGCGGCCCTTATCATTTCAAACTCTGGAGAGGACCACGCCTATGACGGCGATGTGGTTAAAGCTGCGGCTAAAGGAGCCAAATTCCATGGCAAATCCGGCGATGCGTTTAATACTTATGTCGCATCGGGTGTCCGGCTGTTTGTGCGGGGTCGCGGCGAAGCGGATGTGTTTGATTATGAAATGGCAGCCGCCAAGACGGCGAAAAAGCTTAGGGGTAGCGGTCTCAAGCAGCTGACTGTCCACTTGGACGGTACGGACGCCACGGCAGATGACGCGGCGCGGGCCGCTTTGGGCGCACGTCTTGCCGCCTATATTTGGGACAAACATAAGTCCAAAGCGACGAAGTCCAAAAAAGACCCGCTCGATTCTATCACGATTGTGAGTGATGATCCGAAGGCGGCAAAGGCCGCTTATGAGAATTATTATGGCCCGGCCGGGGACGGCGTCATTCTCGCGCGTGACCTGGTAAACGCGCCGCCAAATGAGATTTATCCGAAAGCTTATGCTGATAGGATTGAAGGCTTACGTGACCTTGGCTTGGAGGTCGATGTTCTCGGAGAAAAGGAACTGAACAAGCTGGGTATGCACGCATTATTAGGTGTCGGCCTCGGGTCAGAACGTGAAAGCCAATTGGTTGTCATGCGCTGGAATGGCGGCAAGGATGGCGATGCTCCGGCTTGCCTCGTCGGGAAAGGCGTCACTTTTGATACGGGCGGCATCAGCCTGAAACCCGGCGCAAATATGTGGGATATGAAAGGCGATATGGGCGGCTCTGCCGCTGTTGTCGGCACAATGTGCGCCGTCGCAAGCCGGAAAGCGAAAGCCAATGTCGTCGGTATTGTCGGCCTTGTCGAAAATATGCCTGACGGGAAAGCTCAATTACCGGGTGATATTGTCGTGTCTATGTCGGGGCAGACCATTGAAGTTCAAAACACAGATGCCGAAGGGCGCTTGGTTCTCGCCGATGCTCTGCATTATGCGGTCAAAGAATATAAGCCGGCGGCGATGATTGATCTCGCCACGTTAACGGGCGCAATCATTGTCGGGTTAGGACATGAATATTGCGGTCTTTTCACACCGGATGATGATTTGGCCAAACAGATTTCAGATGCCGGTGAGACGTCTACGGATAAAGCTTGGCGTCTTCCGCTGCATGAGAGCTATGATAAGCTGCTAAACTCCCCCAATGCCGATATGAAGAATATTGGCGGGCGTGCGGCTGGTTCCATCACGGCAGCACAATTCCTGAAACGGTTTGTCGGGAAGAAAACGCCTTGGGCCCATTTGGATATTGCAGGGACTGGCATGATTAATGGCTCCAAAGATCCGCGCCAGCCAACATTCGGTACTGGCTTTGGTGTACGTCTTCTTAACCGCTGGATTGCCGATAATCACGAGGGTTAAATGTGGCCCTCGCTGCCCAATATTGGTTTTATCATCTGGAAGCCTCTACGCTAGAAGGTGTCTTGCCGGGCTTGCTTGAGAAAACGCTCGAGAAAGGTTGGCGAGCTTTGGTTAAGCTGCCGGAAGGCAAACTGAATGAGTTGGACAGCTTTCTCTGGACGTTTCGAGATGATGCATTTTTGCCCCACGGACGGGATGATGAACCGCAAGCGGAATTGCAACCTGTATTGCTGAGCGCGACAACGGAAACCGCCAAGGGTTTTGATGCGGTTTTCCTGCTAGACGGAGCGGACATCGCCGACATGGATGGCGTCAGCCGCGTCATGATCATGATAAATGGGCGTAGCCAAGAAGACATTGCGCGCGAACGGGAGCGGTGGAAAACTTTGAAAACCGCCGGCGTGGACCTTGCCTATTATCAGCAAGATGATCGCGGACGTTGGGAGAAGAAGGCCTAACGTGTCGATCAGTGCCAACTTCCCCGATAATTACGCAGATGACCCAACTGTCAGCCATATTCTGGAACAGCTGGACTCAGACGACCGCTCACCCATTCTTGTGACGGGCGAGGCCGGGACAGGGAAATCGACACTCGTCAATTACATCAAGACACAAGCGAATATCCCTAACACGGTCGTGTTAGCCCCCACTGGGGTCGCCGCGTTGAATGTCGGCGGGCAAACTATTCATTCCTTCTTCCGTTTTCCGTTTAAAATTATTGATGAAGCTGCACTGGTCGATCAAAAGACAAACCGACTCTGGAAGAAAGTCGACCTCGTCGTGATTGATGAAGTCTCCATGCTGCGGGCGGATATATTGGACGGCATAGATCTAGTCCTGCGCAAAGCTCAAGATAGCCGTGAGCCTTTTGGCGGCGTTCGGCTCTTACTGGTCGGGGATTTCTTCCAACTCCCGCCTGTCATTCCCCGCCATGAACATCAAATCCTTGCACAGCGAGGATATTCCGGGCCCTATGCTTATAACTCAAATGTGCTGGAAAATTACCCGCCCGTGCATTTCGAGCTTTCCAAAGTCTATCGTCAACGAGATGCAGATT
>Ga0209187_1000458_pt1 | contig 70673 bp, 56 predicted proteins | sample BantaG_FD_187430 | JGI IMG/M metagenome (GOLD analysis project Ga0209187, IMG submission 187430) | Marine algal microbial communities from Bantry Bay, Ireland - BantryBay_4 metaG (SPAdes) (version 2) | ecosystem: Host-associated > Algae > Red algae > Unclassified | place: Bantry Bay, Ireland...
ATCTATGTAGTTGACAAAGGTAGAATCATCGAGCAAGGCACACACGATGAGTTAACGATGATGAAGGAGGGTGTGTATAATTCCTTGGCGAAGCTTCAGTTTGACGCGTGAATTTAGTTAAAAGTTAAAAATTAAAAGTTATAAATTCTGCGCTAGCTATTCAGTTAAAAGTTAAAAATTCTTCTTTTGCATTCTACTCTCTAGTATTCATTTATAACAATTGTGTCCTAGAAGGTGCATTATATCATCGTATTAATGCTTGCTTTTAGTAACTTTTAACTCTCCACTTTTAACTTCTTATTTTTTTCAACTTTTAACGCTCCACTTTTAATTTTTAACTGTCTTGGGCGATCCCCGAAGAAAAAATCGGGGCTGAGCTATGCAGGGGTGCGCTTCGCTTCCGTACTTGCACGCCGAAGGACGCGTACTTCGCACCTGCTTCTTTCAGTCGCAGCCCTTTCTATCTCTATCGCAAAGATTGTTTATTCGTTTAATTGTTGAGTTGTTTATTTGTTTGTCTTTTCTGCAGTTTAGGACTGTCTGCTCTAATTTTAATAATTTCTTATATTTGGACTTACATACTTATCCAGTCGGATTGATGTGGAAAAAAGTTTTTAATTGAGCTTATTGAAAGTTAAAAATGCATCTGTTTCGTTTACTTTTTGACTCATATATTTTTCTATGTCTAAAATTTCTTCCTCACTAGACGCGATAATTTGGCGTTTCTATCGTTACTTTTTTTAACTTTTAACTATTTTTGCGAAATGAAAGCCACTGGTACTTGTCCAAAATGTAACTCAAAAAAAATTACCAAAGTAAAAGGTAGGATGACTCAGACGCATTTTTTATCCTATGGTAGATGGCTCACTCGAAATGAAAAACTAGATACTTTTGTATGCACGCGATGTGGGTTTTCAGAACGCTATGCAAAATTATCAGATCGCTTTTTAGGATGGGCAAAGGATAATATTATCGAAGCTGAAGTGGATGACAATGGATTTGTGTAGGAGGTGAAATGGGTACCATCCTCCTTTCTACCAAATTGATTACGTGTTTGCCACACAAAAAAAAGCCCCATGCGCGAAGCGCATGGGGCTTTTTTTTGTGTGGCAAGATTACTTACCCTTAGAAGCATACTTCTTGATAAAATCTTCATTTCTTTTGATATATGGCTTATAGTCAGCGGCCTTCGCTAAGTCCATAGACTTTTGAGAAACCATCAAAGCGTCTTTGTATTTTCCTAAAGCAGCTAAGATTTGAGCTTCTTTATAAACCTGCCAAAATTTAGGATCTGTTTCGTTAGCTTTTTGAACATACTCCAAAGCTTTGTTCAGATCTTTATCATTTTCATAGTAGTAGTTTGCTGCAGCATAGTATTCTGATTTAGATACACCTTTCATAGCAGAATCGATAGAAGCCATTACTTGCTCATCTGTACCTAAAGTAATAGGCATAGTAATCATGTAGTCACCCCACATAAGATTTAAATTGCCACCGTCATTATTGAGGTCTGAAAACTCAAAAGTCAATGTCTCATAAAAGTATGGAGAGTCCATTGTCTTAGTCTTAAATCTTGCTATCTCCTTTGCCGTGTCGTACTTATCTACATTTCCACCCATTCCTAAATCAGAGGTTAACATTACAGTCCAGTTTTCTTTGTTTGGAATAGAGTACATAGCGTACTTCCCTTTTTTTACTTCTTGTCCGCCAATTTTTGCATCAGCACCAAATTCAATTTTTGTAGAAGCGTTAGCTCCTGTTCTCCACATTTGATCCCATGCTTCTACATCAACAAAAAGTTTTCTACCTTTTACGTTAGGTCTAGAGTACTCAAGTGATACAGTAGTTAAGCCTAATTCTTGTTGTACTTTACAGAATTGACTTGCTGCTGGTGTTTTGATTTGCGCATCCACCATCATGAAAGCAAAGGCTGCTAAACAGATAGATAATAGTACTTTTCTCATTTTGATTAATTTTTTAATATAAATTCAATTATTGATTTGTAAGTGCAAAAATAAGCTTAAATGCCGTTATTTCGCTTGATCTTCACATAAATAAGGTCTTACTGCTTAATTTGTTCAAACCACTGCCTAACAATTTTTTCAGCTGGTTTATTTCGGACCGTGTAGCCGGTATCTTCTGGACCACCTTCATCATACCAATCATAGATTATTGCACCATGAAAGGCCTCATCTTCTGCCCAGACGGCTAAAAATGCCTCGTAGCAATCCTTTTGTTCCTCCAGATCGACTACTTCGCTAGCATAGTAATTCCAAGGGTGCATATTAGTGCCATCTTGGGAAGTGTACCCCAATTCAGTGAAAATAATGGGAATATTATGCATCTCTTGAAAGGCTAAAAGCCTTTTTTTGATGCCATACCAGCTGTTTCGTAGAGACCATTTACTAGGATCAAGATTCTCGGTGAGGTCAAAATAACCAGACAAGCCCAAGTAATCTAATTCATCTAGGAAAGCAATGTCTTGATAGACATCCCAATTGGCTGCATAGTTGATTTTTCCAGAGAAAATGTTTCGCACCTCCTGGATTAGTTCTTCCCAGTGGCTGGTATACTGTTGCAGATTGACCAATTCAGAGCCAATAGTCAACATGTCTACATGATGCTTTTCAGCAAGCCTCGCTATCTTTAGGATCATCTTATTATAATATCGGAACCACTTCTCTAAATCATATGGATCTATAAGCCCTCTCCAATTAGAGCCGCTTGGATTCGAAAGTAATATTATCGGTAATATAGTCACCTTCAAATCTTGATCTTTGGATTTGATTAATATGTTTTCAAACTGAATCCAGTAGGCCTCATATCCACTATCAGATACTATTCGCGAAGAGTATATATTTTCTTGGTAAAATTTAATATTGACTTGAATCCATTCAGCTCCAAGCTGGGAGATTTCAATAACCTTTTCTGAGTAGTCTGCAGTATAATCAAAGCTATGCATAGCAAGCGTAACCCCGTTAATGACTTCTTCGACTTGGGTTCGGTCGGCCTGACACCATACATTACTTATGGATAAGAATAGAATAGAAAATAAGAGAATACTAAATTGTTGCATAAATCAAAACTATAAGTTGATGTAACAAAGGTAAGACCTTATGTTTTTTTTGCAATACCATTTGTATCTTCATTTTTTGTCGTATGGTATATCAAAATTTTATAGAATCAGATTTGCAATTTTCATTCAATCAGGATTGGGTGATTAAGAAATATGATGACCATGCCTATTTTAGAGTATTAGCAGGGCAGGGGCTCAAAGGAGTTGATTTCATTGGGATTTATAAAGAAAAATTTCTGTACTTGATTGAAGTGAAGAATTATAAACAGCGAGATAACAGCCCAGTCAAGGCTATTTGGACAGCTTTAGAAGGAGATATACCACCTTTAGTAATGATATATAGGAGAAAGATTGATGACTCCTTGAAGTTGATTAGGGTAGTCAATCAAGCCTTAAAAAGAAAGTGGTGGTTTCGCGCACTTTCTTACATCCAAGATTTTATGGCTGATAAAAGATTGAATAGGGACTGGAAATTTTGGCGAAAAGTATATGAGTTGAGTACCCAAGCTTCCACAGTATATAGTGTTTTGTGGTTAGAGTTAGATCCAAATTTCTTAGTTCAAGAGAATATCAAGGAACACCAATATCTAAGAAGACTTTATGAAAATGTAAAGGGACAGACGAATTATGAGCCGGATTCTTTCTGGGTAATGTCCATGTCAGTCAATACTCAAGTCCCTAAGTTGCCTGGTGTTGAAGTTGATTTTGTGCAGCAAGAAAATTAAAAAGATAGGTAGAGAATGAGATAAGTGAAAACTTTTCTCATCCAATACCTACTGCACAGTAACCTACCATTATCCTTAAAGCTTTATAATGCGATCAATGATAAATTGATCACTAGCTTCGTTATATATTTTTATAATATAGACACCTGTATTCAGCTGCCCTAAATCTATTTGTTGATCTTGATTTTCAATACTACCTCTTTGCCTAATTTTACCTGTAAGATCTATACATTGGTATTTTAAACTAGATGAGAAGTTTCCAGAGACGCTTAGATATCTGTCGACCGGATTAGGATAGATGTCAATAATTTGTTCCCCTAATTGATGTGTTGCACTTTGTATCAAGTCTTCTCCATCACAATCTTCGTCTATACCATTGTTTGGTATCTCGGTGGCACCAGGAAAAATATTTGGATTATTATCATCACAATCATCGAGTGCTGTAAAACCATCATTGTCATCATCATTTGCTAGACTACATTGCTCGTCTATTTCAAGTTCCGAATTGCATCCTGGCGAATTATTTGAAATAGTAGCCACCTTACCATCATCGAGATATGAGCAGACACCAATAACACTACACATGCTTAGTTGTGTGTTTTCCTTGATAGTGATATTGCCTTCTATATCAGTTACATTTTGTAAGCCGTTAAGATGAGTGAGCTTAGAGCCTTCTAGATAAAAGTCTTTTCTTAGTACTTTTAGATTAGCAAAGGCATCTATATTTTCAAGATTCTCATTATTCTTGAGATTTAAGTTTCCAGTGATACGCTTTAGATTATCCAAGCCAGCAAGGTTATTGATATCGGTGAAGTCAATTTGTAAGTCCCCACCTATGTTTTCGAGGGAGCCGAGTCCAATGATAGCGGCAAGGCTTTTATTTGACATAATCCTAAAGTCATTTGCAATATTGACAACCTGTTCTAATCCTGAGAAATTTTTCAAGTTGTTGGCAGGATTTACAATAAGATTCCCTAGTATTATTACCCCACTCAATCCTTCCAATGTGACCAAATTACAATTGAACAATTGTAATCCACCATCAAGCGTGTTGATAGATTCAGCACCCTTTAGATTATTTAGTTTTTCATTATTTAAAATGGACATAGTACCACCTACCTTTTCTAATTTATCAATGCCCATGACACTTGTCAATAAAGGATTAGAATCGATGTTAAAATTTCCGTCAATCAGAGATAAAAATTTCAATCCATCGAAATTAACTAAACTTTGATTTCCTTTGATTTCAAAGTTTCCTAATATATCAACTAAGGATGTCATTCCTGAAAAATTTGTGATGGAGGGATTGCTTCGAATAATAAAATCTCCGCTAATTCCTTCTAAATTAATCAGTCCCATTAATGATGCTAGTGTGGGATTGTCCCTAATAACAAAATCGCCAGCGATGCTAGTCAACCCACTTAAACCAATCAAGGATGCTAGTGTAGGATTATCCTTAATTTCAAAATCGCCATTGATCTCTCTAAGTTTATTTAATCCAGTCAGGCCATCTAATTTAGTATTTTCTTGTATAATAAATTGATCACCTACGGAAAGTAAATTTTTCAAACCTCTGAATGTGCTGAGTGATTCATTTCTAATGCAGTTGAAATTTTCACCAATTCTTTCAAGGTTTTCAAGTTCATTAAAATTTATCAAGTCAGAATTTTCTTCTACAATAAAGTCCCCGTTTATTTCCCTTAGAGAAATTAAGCCATCAAAATTTTCAATGTGATTATTATTTATAAATTCCAAGTCACCTGTTATTTCTTCAAGATTATTGAGACCTTGCAGATTCTCTAGGCTTGTATTTTGGATGATTATATTTCCAATGATGTTCGTAATATTACTTAGACCATTTAGGTTTACAATGCCAGCGCCTTCTATAAAAATGTTTCCTCTTACTTTATCGCAGTCTCTAAAATTTTGTGAAAATTCGTCTATTTGACTTTGTTGAGTAAAAAACATATTATCGATCTGACAGGCTGGTAATTCCTCCAACATCACACTGGTGATCGTATTAGTTATAATCGGTGGATTAAAATCAAAGTAGATATGTGCCGTATTTTCTATAATAGTTCCTTCTTGAACGTTATCCTTGGCTCTAATTAAATAAGATACCTGTCCTTGACTACCATTAAAGTTGGTCGTGCTATCGGGTAGGTTGATATTGTCAAACCGGAAAGTCAAGTATCTTTCATCACGAATTTGTATTTCTGGAGCAAGCTCAAACTCTGTACTTAATAATTCGAATGTATTTAAATCTAAATTGTCATCTAATGTGTCTCTGATGATAACTTGATAAGCAGTGTCATTTCCTGTATTTTGAAATCTAATTCGATAAGTCAAAAATTCATCAATAAGATTAATGTTGCCTTCTCTAGAAGGGAAAATAGCTTTGTCATTTGGATCATAGCTGCATTTTAATTCCGTCTGATAATTGAATTCTGCTTCTTTTGCATTATTGGCATTTAGTATATGACTTTTAAATTCAAGTATAGTCCCAGGAGGGTAGTCCTCTGGGGAAGGGATTTTTACTTTGATCCGCTTACAAGTAAATTGTCCAGGATAAACCTGACTATAATCGTAAGCATAAAGACCGTCCGATGTCACTTCATCAGGTGTATCGATAAAAGAGATAATTTCTACTCGATCATCAAGGTCTAGATAGTACTTGCCTGACTGATCGGTAAAACCAATATTTTTTGCACAAACTTCAATTTCGATGGTTTCAAAACATCTTGCTTTTGGGCTAGTCACATAGGTGACCATGTTTGATTCTAAATCTGCAGCATTGCTTAATGGTCGAAGCCCTACTGCAAAGTGAGGTGTTGCTCCTCCACTTATCAATTCGAATTGTAGCTCATCCGAAGCAGTGGTGAGTACCCAATTTAAAAACTGTACTTGATCAAAACGAAGGGTGTAATTACCTCTGCTTAATCCTATTGTCTTTATGGATTCATTACTGCCCATATAGTACCTAGTATCCTCTTCAACAACTTCGAGATAGCCATCTGAATAATTAGGTTCTATAGCATCTCTGATACCATTATCATTAAGATCTATAAATACTTCAAATGTGACTTCGTATTGATAGTCACAATTGTCTTCAACATCTTGATTTGATTCACAACTGGGTCCATTGTTTTCAAAAACATAATCCAATTCGGGACTAAGATTTGAACAGATAAATGTTGTATTACATTCGCTTAGAGATTCATTGTCTCTAATTATAATTCCATTTTGCAAACTAAGTAAACTTATATCTAAGGAATACAAAGTTGTTAAGGACTCATTATTGATGATTTGATGACTTCCATACATAAACTCCAGATTGTTTAATCCAGATAGATTTTCTAATTGTGAATTATCTTCAATGGTCAAGCCACCTAGTGTATCTAATGAAGCCAACACGTCTAGATTTGCTAAAGAGGATCCATTTATAATCAGTTGACCACTTACCTTTTGAAGTTGCTCTAGTCCATTCAGGTTCTCTAATGATTCTAAATTGTCAAGCCTAAATTCACCTTCTATCCAACTTATTTGCTGTAATGAATCAAGGGCTGTAATCGGCTCTGGGCTAGGATCACCATTCGGAGTGGTGTCCTGCAAAATTAGACTGCCATTCAATACAGTACAATCCGGATATTGATGAAGCAGTGTATCTACTTGCGTTTGTGTCCATAGCGTACGCGTCCCCGCGAGACATTTATTTGTAAGGTCAATCACATAAAAAGTAGAATCACTAACTGTTATATTATTGTCCTCATATTTTTCTTCTACCTTATCATCATAATCGAAATATGATATTAGGTGGAAGTCTCCACTCAAATCTATCGGTACTGTAATGTGAGCAAGAGTATTTTGATTGTCTCCAGGATTGTTGAATCCAGTTGTGATGATGCCTCCTAAGGAATCCATGCTTGTATCTAAGATGGTATCCTCAGATAAATAAGTACGAATTACGATGCTATCAACATCTGCGATCCCTGAACCGATATTTCTCACATCTACAGTGTATGGCATTAACTGGCGACTACCAGTGATGTCTATCTCTGGATGCAGATTATCGAGGGTTAGATCAGGAATTAATGCATCACAATTTAATTCTATTACATAATTCGTAATAAAAAAGCTAGTTCTAAAAGTCCATTCTCCAGTCGAGCCATTTAAGAGGCCGAAATCATTGCTATCATTATTAATATATAGTGAGCTAAAATTTGTATAATCTACCATCTCACCAGAATCCCAACTCAGATTATCTTCTGTTTCGAAGTCATAAAGACCAATTATAACATCTTCTTGGGTATTCAATCGGGATCTTACAAATTCGTTTTCTTCTTCCGATGTTATAGATGCTAAATAAGCATTACCCATTGCTAAGGAGTTGGAAATCTGTTGGGCGTTAAGCCATGTATTGTTTAAATTTGAAACATAATAAGTATGACCTTCAAATTCTCCTAAAAGGGTGAAATCTGGAATTTCGTCTGGGCATGATGGGTCAATGCAAGCTGAAAGAACCTCGCCTAAATCTCTACATCCAACATCGTTATTATCTATATCAATAGTGTTTGATGTTATATCTTGACATACGGCCTCTATGGTGCATTCCTCCAAATTAGGGTTGTCTTCTATTAAGATATCTCCAGAAACGGTAGAGAGATTTGCGAATCCAGAAAGAGAAGTGAGTCCTACACAACCCGAAATAGTTAAATCACCATTGATAGAAACTATATTCCTTAGCCCATCAAGGTTTTGAATAGGGAAAGGTGGGAACCCATCAGCTATTAATATATCATAATTTAGGTTGGTACAATTAGGATAATCTATGATGAAATCATCTATATTTTCTTGGGTATTAAAGACAATATCACCGCCAGTAACAGGACAATCCTGAGCGGTCAATATAGCGGTGTATCCAAAGGACAAAAAGAATAATATGATCAGTGCTATTCGCATAGTTGTATTGTCTATAGTCGCTCTTAAAATAAGTAATTTATCGAAGCATTCAATCCTGTCCAAGAATATTTTTGCTGCAGCTGATAGGTATCATTTAATATCGAATTGGGTGCATATCGATGGTAGGCTTCTAATCCTACTTCTATATGTCTAGTCAATCTGTAATATGCTGAAATCCCTCCTTCATATGACAACGAAGATCTCTCCACAAATGGACTCTCTTCTCTGGCTCCAATATTAGTCACTGTGTATGGATTATTAAGGATACGCCCTTTAGATTGTAAGGATAGATTATAGACAGCACCCGTTCTTAAACCAAGACTCCATAAGCCAAATCGTTTTCGATATCCAATAGAAATAGGTACATCGATAAAATGATGGTAATTATAAAAATCATAGTCTATATCATATATGGTATTATTAGAAGCGGAACCAATTATTTTAGACTCATCTCCCAAAAGATTAGTTGAGTATCCTACCACTTGGTTATCTATAGAATTTTCCTTCAAAAAATCTATATCGTAATTAAGGTTTTCAGCCAGCCTAGAATATTGAATTCCAAAAGAAAGATTGAAGCCACTTTTATGTATCAGCTTAGCTTTGATTCCATTATTCCATAGTTCTAAACTCTTCTCTGTATTTTCTCTGAGGAATAGTAGTTCATTAGGCTCAGATGTATTTTTTGCTGTTAATGTTCTGTTCACCAAGGCGAGTCCTGAGTAAGCGGAAATAGCGAATGAAAAAGGAGAAGTTTTATTCACATCTATTTTAATACTTTCAAACTCTCTCTCATTTTCTGAGAGCTCAGTTAATTTAGTGCTCGGGAGCGTTTCAGGTATAGATATGTTAATACGATTGTTTTCAAGCAAGTTAAAACTTGGCGTTTGTACTTTTTCCACTACTGTAGAAGAGGTGGAAGTTGAATTATCAAAAATGATACTGCTCTGAGTTTTTGGAGCAGTATCATATGATGATTTTGTTAGATGTATTTTGGATGTAGAATTTGGTCTATCATATTTCCAAATCTTCTTTTTAATATCGTCATTTTTTAGGCTTGATGATGGTGAAGAAATATTTGGGGGAAGAGTCTGGTCAATAGTTGTATTCTTTTCTGCTGCTATGGGAGTAGCAGTATAACTTGGGTTTAGAACGTTTTGCTCAGACTTGGTATCTGCTTCTATACTCGCAATTTGTGTGCCTTGTTTGCTTGTGATTGTGGTGATATGTTCATTAGGATTTATATGTTGCGTAGTGGGTGTTTGATTAAAATAAGAAAGTCCAATAAATCCAGCACTTAGAATGCCAAGAGCTATAAAAGATAATAAGAAGAAAAATCTTCTGCGCTTTTTATGGCTGACGTTTATAGCATCAACGTCAGATTCGATCGAAGACCAAATCGCATCTACATCCAGCTCAGTGGTGTGCTTTTGTAGCGTTTTTTTATGCCATTTATAAAATATATCTTTCATCATTGGGTATTCTACTTTTATAAAAATGCTTTTCTAATATCTTTTTTTTTGTAAAGAGTCAAATACTTTTCTTGTAGCATTTTTCTTGCGCGCAAGAGATGAGACCTACTTGTAGCTTCCTTGATTTCAAGGTTTTCGGCAATCTCTGCATGGTTATATTCATCTACTACATACAAATTAAATACTATTCTATATTTTTCTGGTAAATCGTTTACCATATCCATAATTAGGTCTGCATCATGGTTCATATAAGCGTCTGGATGGATTTCTTTTTCATCTGGTATGACAACTAAATTCTGTTCATTGCGATACCATTTTTTATCTATCCATTGTAAAGATGCACGTACTGTAATCTTCCTTATCCAACCCTCAAAAGACCCTTCTCCTTTAAATTTACTGATATGCTTAAAAATCAAAATCAAAGACTCTTGTAAAATGTCCTTAGCCATATTTTGATCACGCGCATAGCGGCGACATATACTCAACATCAAAGGTGAGTATTTCTTGACCAAGAGATATTGACTTTTCTTATCTCCTTTTTGGCAGTTTGCTATAAGTGTCTGTTCAGCAATCAATTATTGTGTTTCTCTCTGTGTACCCTGTATTATTATAGTTGGAAGTAAAAATTAAAACTTCCCCGTAAATTTATACTCTCCGTGGTTGTTGAGTTTTCCAATGTGCCTTCAAAGCTTCCTATGGTGATATTATTCATATCGCCAAATCTGCTCACCTCGAATACATCGGCATCACCACTTAACCTTAATGACTCTGCATCATCATATATTCTTTCAATTTCATGATCAGGGGAAGTACTATAGTTACCAGCTACATTTCCGTTAAAGGAAATTTTAAATTCTTGCCCTTCTTGCATATAGTGACTGAAGGAGGTGATCTGATCAGTACTGCCTATAGTACTTGTAATCGGGTAGACGTATTCCTCGTTAGTATCAAGATTGATGATGCGTAATTCATTGATCGCAGGATCTTCACAAGTAAATAGATCGATAGCAGAAATAACATCGTCGAGATTTATAGATTCTGTATTAGCTATATCGACATTACTATTATCCAGCGCAGTGATAATAGCCACTCCATCCGAACAGGTTTGCAGTGTAAGTGCAAACTCTGAATCATCTTCATAAAAATAATGCATTCTATTTCCTTGTAGTATTCTAATTACATTTTGCATGCTTGGATTTACTTCACAGGTATATACCTCTCCTGTAACTATTTTAGTGGAAACCTGATCTAGTTTCATTTCAGTATTGTTAGTAACTAAGTCCTCGTTGTGCACAAGTTGTCCACAAGCATCTACAATACGTAACCTGGACGTCTCATCTGTAGATTTATTAAATCGTATTTGACCTTGATCATTGCTAAATCCTCTAAAGAGCACTTCTTGTGTATTATTTAAAACTTGAACCTCCATGTTTTCTAAAAGGGTAGTATCGTCTGCACCTTTCAGTATTAATAACTGACTGCTCGTATTTGAAATCTCAGCAATCAATAGGGAGGTGTTGTTTTGGTAATTTATGGTCTGGTCTTCTCTTTCTGTATTGATAGTATATAATCCCTCAGTCTCGGAATAATACCAAGCTTCCATTCCTTCAGTTATATCTTGAGGTAAGATTAAACTAACCGGTGTCTCCTTATTAATCTTTAATGGAAGACTATCTTCATCTAAAATCGTGATCTGTAAAAGTTGTGCAGCTTTGAGTCCGACTAATTTATTATTAATATCGACTGCCTGAAAGTTACCAGGTATGATATTGAAAAAGTTGTTATCCGATTCATTTGAAAAAGTGGAGTGGATAAAAACAGATCCTTCATAAAGTGAACCATCATCATTTAAGAAGGCATTTTCAGGGTAAGTGAATGTTATACCTCCTGAGATGGTAACTTCACCAGCAGACAAACCAGACAGTTCGTCATCGGATTCAATTCTATTTAGAGTGATTTCTACATTCTCAGTAGCATCTGCCTGTGGATAAAAGAGTTTACTTCCTAAATGGAAATCTTTAACTTTGACATTCACTACAGTACCCTGCGCATTCATAGGTACATTTTTAAAGAAAAAGTGTCCGTATTCGTCAGTGTTCGTTTGATAATCATTGAGCTCTACTTGAGCATTTGCGATAGGATTATCTTGTTGGTCTAGTACTATTCCTTTTACTGATCCATTTACAAGCTCTACCTCTCCTTCATATTCACCCAAAAGATCAGGGTTAAAAGTTTGCGGTATAGCAATGTTCTGTTCAAAATCCTCTCGGCAAGAGAAAAGTGCAATCATAAATAAAAGGCATAATATCCTTTGAAAATTCATCTTTTAGTTTTCTTTGCTATAAGATAAGGGCAAGTCGAATTGCGTTGCAAAAAGTCTAATTTAATTTTGATTACCTTAAATAAATTGGTTTAAGCCTTTAACAATCAAGATAATGGATAAATTCATTTTAGTTAGTTAATTAACAGTATGACTATATATGGGTCAGAGTCAATCAAAGTATTTTATGATAACCATACTTTTACGCATTATTTTATTATCTAATTTGTTATGACGCTGCATCTTTATAATTTAGCTAACATTGAATTAATACCATTCCACTTGAAATGGGGATGGTGTTTGAAAAGAGAAAATGATAATTTATGGAGCTAGATCCTCTAGATAAAAACTACAAATACCCTGAAAAAGAGCAGCTAAAATCTTCTGTTAAGGGTAGTAAAAAAGTCGTATGCCCCAATTGTGGCCATCCAGCTAATGCCAGCGATATCAACATTCAAGATAAAATTGCCAAGTGTGGTTCTTGTCATGAGGTATTTTCCTTTCAGCATGCGCTTCAGGCTTTATTTGATCAACCACAAAAAGAAGAAAATCGAATACTTGGTAGACAAAAGGATATTGATGTTTTCGAATATAAAGGTGAACTAAGTGCCTCTATCATCAATTTTACAGATTTACCTGCTTTGATCACTTTATTTCTATCTATGATCACTGGTTTTGCAATTTTGATTAGAGGAACTGAATTTGGACTATCAGCGGCGACTCCCTTTATTATTTCTACTGTCCTTTTATTAGCATTCTCCATATATAGGTTTATTGGATATAAAAACAATAAAACTTATATTGAAATAGATGATACTTATTTGTACGTAAGAAATAGGCCAAAGAATTTTCATAAGGATAAAACTTACGTACGGTCAAATGTTCGTCAGATTTACCAAAAGGCTAATGGTGGTAATCCCGAGGCAACCCCTTATTATCACGTATGGATGATCTATGATGGACCAGAAGGTGAAGAGCATGTCAAACTTACGCCATACCTCCGCAGTAGGTCTAGAGCACTTTATCTAGAACAAGAGTTAGAAAATTATTTAGGGCTACCCGATATACCTGTGCCCGAAGAAACGAAAATAAAAAAAGTGTAAGATCTATGCGCTCTGGGGTGCAGCGATATGAGCTGTCCTGTATGGTTAATGAAGCAAAGTCTAGAGGTGGATGAGCGATGAGCGAATACGCGTCTAGGCTTATGCTGAATAGTCATACAGGGCGACGAATACAAGCGGAAGACCAGGTACAAGCGCCCAGAAAAAAATTATAAGTCCACTCCGAAAACAAACCTTACATTCCTACAAGTAAACCTCTTATCCCTTGACTAAAATTCTTATCTTAGAGTAAAATTAATAGAGATGAATTTTGACTCGTTTGAGCTTACTATTGAAGATAGAGTGGCCACAGTAAAAATCAATAGACCGGATAAAGCCAATAGTTTGGACTTTGCAGGATGGAAAGAGTTGAAGCAGATTTTCGCTAAACTGAATGAGGAGCCCACTGCAAGAGTAGTAGTGATCAGAGGAGAAGGGAAACATTTTTGTGCTGGAATGGATCTTGGTGCTTTAATGCAAATCGCACAATCCTATGATGGAAATTGTGAAGCTCGAAAGCGAGAAATGTTCAGCAAAAATCTGCAAGAGTTGCAGGATGCGATTACGAGTATTGCAGATTGTACCAAGCCTGTGATCGCAGCGATACATGGTGCTTGTGTAGGTGCGGGTGTAGATTTGGTCTCTGCTTGCGATATGCTATACTGTACAGACGATGCATACTTTTGTATTAAAGAAGTAGACATGGGGCTGGTGGCAGATATGGGAACTTTGCAAAGATTGCCTCGCAAAATACCACAGGGCTTGCTCAATGAATTGTCCTACACAGGTCGTAAAATGCCAGGCACAGAAGCAGCACTAGTAGGGCTATGTAATAAGGCATTTTCCCAGCAAGAGGACTTGTATAAATATGCCAATGATGTGGCAAAGCAGATTGCAGAAAAATCTCCAGTCGTGGTTAGAGGCACAAAAAAAGTGCTGGCTTATGCGCAAGAACATAGCGTCAAAGATGGGCTGGAATATATAAAAGTTTGGAATGCGGGTATGATCTACTCCAATGATCTCATGGAAGCGATGCAGGCAAGTATGGAAAAAAGAAAACCTGTTTTCGATGATTAAAAATAAAAGATGGAAGCATTAATAAATTATTTTGAAACAATACCTTCTAGCCATAGGACGGTGATCTTATTTGGTGGTTTGGCATTCTTTTTATTGCTAGAAAATGTAGCCCCATTTTTTCAATTTAAAAATAATAAGGTCAAACATGTTGGTCTAAATTTGTTCTTCACTTTTACTACAATTATCATCAATTTTATTTTTGCTTTTATCCTCATTAATGTTAGTAACTATGTGGATACAAACCAAATTGGCTTGATACAAATGTTTCCTTTACCGCTTGTAGTATTTACCATTTTTGGGGTGATGCTTTTAGATTTTTTAGGAGCATGGTTGGCACATTGGACAGAGCATCATGTAAAATGGATGTGGCAATTTCACCTCATACATCATACAGATATGGACTTGGACGCATCGAGTGCCAATCGACATCATCCAGGCGAAAGTGTGATCCGATTTGTTTTCACTTTGATGGCGGTGATGATTGTAGGTGCACCTGTGTGGATGGTACTTTTATATCAAGCACTCTCCGTGACCTTGTCTCAGTTTAATCATTCTAATATCAAGATGCCAAAGTGGATGGACACCGCTTTATCATGGCTAGTAGTGACACCAGATATGCATAGAGTTCATCATCATTATCGCCAGCCTTATTCGGATAGTAACTATGGAAATATCTTTTCTATCTGGGATAAGATATTTCAAACCTTTCAAAAGGTGGATAATAAAAAACTCATCTATGGTCTAGATACACACATGGAAAAAGAAAAAGTCAGCAACATTGGATTCCTTCTAAAGGCCCCTTTTGCTGGATATAAACCAGAGATAAATTATATAGAAAAAGAACAGCTATAAGTTGTCTTTAATTTCTTTAAGTTTGGCAATAGTCAGTAGACTTCTTTCCTGGATTTGTTCCTCTTTGTCTATGATCAACACATTGACTGCGACCTCCAGTGCCTTTACTTTATTTTCCAGATCGGCCATTCGCTTCTGAGCCTTCAATAGCTCAAAGACAGAATTAGCATTCTGTTTTTTTAGTGAAATAATAAGATCGTGAATTTCTTGATCCATGTATCCAATGTTTTTTGTCTAGGGTTATGACATAGAGCAAATCATATAATCTACTCTTTTTGGATAGCGTATCGTGTGTAGTGCATTACTAAAATATGGAAATTTTGGCACAAAGCTGTTACTTATTCGTAAGATATCTAATATTGCATATATTTTATATACGTATTTTGCACAGGCTTAATTATAAACTGTACAGATGTTGGATCTATTAAGTAATATTTGGGGCTTTATCGGAAGCACTTTTTTGACGATAGTTATCTTTATTGCGGTCTTTTACTTTGTCAAACTATTTTTAGACAGACAGGTTGCGGGTAAACCAGACTGGAGCCTCGTGCGATCTATAATCCTATTCCTCTTAGGTCTTATTGGTACCATAGCTGTGATCTTAGCATTTCCTATGAGTGCGGATCTCCGCGGTCAAATCACCAGTCTATTGGGTATAGTGATCTCTGCGGTATTGGCATTGAGTTCTGCCACTTTTATTGGTAATGGATTGGCTGGAATTATGCTCAGGATGATTAGCAATTTTAAGCCAGGGGACTTCGTCACGGTCAATGATCATTTTGGACGGATCACCGAGCGGGGATTGTTCCATACGGAGATGCAGACGGAAAGCAGAGATTTATTGACCTTGCCTAACATGTATTTAACGACCAATCCTGTGCGCGTTACCCGCTCTAACGGTACTTTTATTAGCGCAGAGTGTTCACTGGGATATGATGTCCCTCGATCCCAGATCGAAACAGCGCTGCTCGATGCGGCAGAACGGGCGGATCTGACAGACGCCTTTGTAAGGATTACTACCTTGGGGGATTTTTCTGTAGTATACAAATTGTATGGTTTGGTCAAAGAAATCAAGACCGTATTGAGTGCTACATCTCGATTACATGGGGCTATGTTGGATGCGCTGCATGATGCGAAAATTGAGATCGTATCACCAAATTTCATGAATCAGAGACAGGTTGGTGATACCATCTTTATACCTAAGAAAATTATAGTCAAAGAAGATGTACAGGGACCAAGTCCTGAGAGCTTAATTTTTGACAAAGCTGAAGTTGCAGAATCTCTCGAAAAACGAAAGGAGTCATTAGCGAGTATCGACGAAAAGCTAAATCAATTTGCCGAAGAAATTAAAAATGCGACTACTGATGATGAGAAAAATCGACTTCAAGATAAAGTAGATAAGTGGAGAGGGATAAAAGAAAAGTTGGCAGCTAGAATAGCGAATGAACGCCTTGATCTCAATAATGAAAAGTAGATTTGATTCTTGTAGCCTCTATCTAAATAATAGGATAACCGCTGCTACTCCTGTTACCATAATAACCATCTTACGATACCAATGATCTTTGATTTTGGTGACTAGCCAGACGCCGAGACCAAAGCCAATCACTAGGGCAGGTACTAAGCTGACACTTTGCATGATACTTTCGCTGTTTACTGTTTTCCAATAAAAAATATGGATGGGTAGTTTGAATACATTGATCATGAAAAATAGCCAAGCTACGGTCCCAATGAACTCATTCTTCGGAAGACGCATGCTCAAGAAATAAACGTTCGCGAACGGACCTGCTAGATTTCCTATCATGGTAGTGATACCCGCAGCCAATCCCATAGCACTTGAAAAAAACCAATTGTCTGGTATTTTTTTTGGTGGATATTTTTCCCAGTAGAGTAGGATCAAAACTGAGAATATAATGATCAAAACCATGGCATTTTTGAATAATTCTTCTGGCAGATCCTTTCCAATAGCCGTACCCACCAAGACTCCAACGATCATAGCAGGCATCATCATGACTAGATATTTCCATTGTACATCTTTGCGATAATAAGTTATGGCCATCAAATCAGCCGCGATCAAGAGTGGCATTAGTACGCCAGTAGATCCACGACCACCGTATACGTAGACTAGCATGGTTATTAAGATCACGGAGATGCCTTTAATTCCTCCTTTAGATACTCCTAAGATGACGATGGCCATAAACGCGATAACCCAAAACAAAAATGGTGTACCAAATATGTTTGCTTCCAAAATTTATATTTATGCAGGCAAAACTACGAGAATATTTATACTGTTTAACTTACTGGATAAGCGTCAAGATATTTTTTCATAATCAGTTCTGCGCTTTCCACCGCCCCGTCCATATAGCCAGGGAAATGCGGTGCTGTTTCTGCCCCTGAAATCAAATAACGATTATCAAACCAAGCCTTCTGATAGACTGGATGACCATTATTTTGATTCGGAAATAGATTCGGATTGGACTCATACCTGATTATTCTTGGTATAAGAACTCTTCAGTACAGCAATTTATAATTTACTATTAATACTATTGTCAGGGCGCTTGTATCTGGTCTTCCGCTTGTATTCACTATCCTGCATGACTATTCAGCATAAGCCTAGCGTCGTATTCGTTTGAGGCTCATCCACCGCTAGACTTTGCTTCATTAGCCATACAGGACACCTCATATCGCTGCACCCCAGAGCGCATTAGAATTTCACTCTGAAAAGACTGATTCCTTTTCAAAACCAATACCTTTAGGCCACAATAAATCATTTTATGCATCAAGCTATTAGTGCAGGTCACCAAAAAACCTTAGAGACAGCCAAGGAAATCTTGCACGCTGGTGGTAATGCATTTGATGCCGCTATTGCAGCACACTTGACCATGTTTGTCGCTGAACCTTGTATGGCATCTGCTGGTGGGGGAGGATTCGCTATGACTTATCAACCGCAGCATGGCATGCATTTTATAGATTTTTTTTGTCATACTCCAATTCAAAACAAGCGTGCAGAGCAGTCTGAATTTTACCCGATAGAGGTAGACTTTGGCAAGGATACAGAACAATTTTATATTGGCGCTGGATCTGTTGCTACACCAGGTACTATGGCTGGGCTATTTCATTTACTAGCCAAGTTTGGCTCCATGCCTTTCAAGGAGCTAGCAGCCATTCCTATGCAACATGCAAGAGAAGGCGTAGCAGTAGATAAATTTCATGCGATTGACTTCGGGTTACTGCAGCCGATTTTGAGTCTTCACCCAGTAGGTCGAGATATATTTTGTCATGCGAATGCCATGAAAAAAGAAGGTGACTTGATACGCCTTCCGCGGATGGTAGACTTTTTAGAGTACATGATCAGCGAGGGTCAGGAAGGCTTTTATCAAGGGGAGATTGGAGCGCGTATTGCAGCACAACAAGCGGAGTACAACGGACTCTTGACTCGAGCAGATTTTGAAAATTATAAAGTCAATGAATCTAAGCCACTTTCATTTGACTATAGATCTCAGCGAATTCATACCGCAGCTTATCCAAGCCTAGGCGGCGTACTTCTGGCTAACTATCTGGCTTCAGTCCAAACCCACGGCAAGAGGAAGACGATCAAACGTCTGGTTCAAAATATATTAGACATAAATTATCAAGTTCAAGAATTTGATCGGCATTATGCTGCCGATTACATGTCTATTTGGAAAGGTCGTCTCAGTACGAAAGGCACGTCTCATTTTAATATATTAGATAAATGGGGAAATGCTATTGCCTTGACGACATCGATAGGAGAGGGTAACGGTACTTTTATAGAAGGAACTCAAATGCAGCTTAATAATATGTTAGGCGAGTTATTCTTGCTACCTGCTGGAGCACACAGTTGGTTTGCTAATCAAAGACTCAATAGTATGATGACACCAACGCTTGTCACCGACCATCAATGCAATTTGCGCATGGTCTTAGGCTCTGGTGGAGCTTCGCGTATTCCATTTGCACTTGGTCAAGGCTTGCAATATGTCTACGAGGACCAGTTATCATTAGAGAAGGCCATCGAAGCTCCTCGAATGCACTTCCATGATCAAAAGTTGCAAGCAGAATTTTCGGCTGCCTTGAGAGGAGAATCTGATAAAAATATTAAATTTTGGGAACAGAAGCATATGTTTTTCGGTGGGATCAATGCAATCCAGAAGTCTGACTCTAGCTGTTTTGCACACGCTGATTCTAGAAGATTTGGAATTGCAGAGGTGTTTTAAAGTTTACGTTTTTTCATCAAAATTAATCTTTAATCAATTCACGAATTTTAACTGCCTTTTCAAAGTGGTCAAGCTTATTTTGTAAGATCCACCATTCAGCTACCTCCATCAATAGTTCTGGGTTATCATTCTTATTTGCAAAAAAAGCATAGAAGGAAAGACCTACTTTATCGCCTTTTTGTTCAATCTTTTTTGTGCAAACATCAATAATTTTTTGTTTGATTTTTTTATCCATCTAGTATTATGGTTCTGCTTGTTTTGAAATAGGAAAATTCATGTCATCTACATTTAGCTGACATTACAAGTGTTACACGGATCGTCAAATATACTTATCATAAAAAAGCTCAACCTATACAAATAGATTGAGCTCTTTTTCCCTTATGAGGTGGACTCAACTATAATATTATGGAGTCCTATTCTGCTACATAGCCACGAATATTCCAATTGATATCCACAAGATTATCCGTAAAATCCCGATATGTCCTCCAATCCAGTTCACTTCCTTCTAGCACATAATCTCCATTTGCCGTTGCGGGCCCTGAATCACAGCCCATGGTGGTTCGCATATCAGGATGAGTGAATTCTATTGATATCCAGATGTCTCTACCCGTGATCTCTATATCCTCTGTCAAAGTGTGCGTATTCCAACTATTTGGGCTCACATCTACTGTTACATCAGCTTGATAAAGTTCTTGTCCAGGAGTAGTAGCAGTGCCTTCGTCATAGATGATGACTTTGGTGTTGCTAGGTGTATTTACTAAATAAAACTCGACTCTATCCAATTTATCACCCGTAAAGGCTGAAGTAGTAGCAGAGTTGAATCTAGCTGCAGCTTCATGCACCCCTATTCCGAAAATTGGAGCTGCGTTTGCGCCAAGATCATATCCCAAGTCTGCATCATTTACATTCGTATCATCATCATCACCACAACTAAAGGTGAGTGCTAAAAGGGAAATACTTAGAAAAAAGAATAATTGCTTCATGATTAAAAGGTTTATGCAATAATAACGAACATCCATAAGTACTGTGATAATACCTGGCTTATTTAAATATAAATTAACAGACCATAAGCATTCAAAATTAGCTTGTTAAGTAATATTTTAGCTTTAAGTCCTCATTTTATAGTGTTTTGTCTAAGTTTCAAACATCAATAGCAATAAATTTTTGCTCCCATCGTCCATGTTTCAAATCATATCAATCAACACTCTTTATTGATTATTAGCGTTATTTTTTGAATAAATATTAGTGTTTTACCCTTTAAATATGCCATAAATATTAATTTTGGAGCAAACCTGCCTTAAAGCAACCAAATGAATAATAAATACTTTTAACCAAAAATTTTAATTTCGAATTAATGGAAAAAACTAAATTAGTATCATTGGTTGCCAAGACAGCCAAAATAACTTCAAAACAAGCTTCTGCCGCTTTAGAATGCATGCTCCAAAAGGGAATCATCTGGAATGAGGAGAATCTAAAAGTTGTAGAGGTTAAGAATAATGTACTTGTCAATACTCAAGGGAAGACAAAGATTCAAAAGGTAGAGGTAATAAAGGAAAAACTTGTCACTGCAAATAATACTGTTGAGATTATCAAGCCTGTTGAGGTTATTGTAGAGAAGCCTGTTGCTGTTGTCCGAGAAGAAGCAGCTAGGGAGCTTATCAAGGAAGTCAAGTTGGAAACTAAAGTTCCAGTTCAGGTTCCTATGATAAAGGAGGTTATTAAGCAAATTAAGGTTATAGAGAAAGTACCTGTTATCAAAGAAGTAATCAAGGAAGTAGTTAAAGAGGTACCCGTCTATATAGAAAAAGAGGTTATCAAGGAAGTAATAGTTGAGGTTCCTGTGATGATAGAAAAAGAGGTCATCAAGGAAATAGAAGTCATCAAGGAAGTACCTGTAGTGATAGAAAAAGAGGTACCAGTTCTTAAAGAAGTAGAGGTGAAAGTGATGGTGCCACAGGAAGTCATCAAAGAGGTACAGGTAAAAGTTGAAAAACCAGTAGCTGTTGTCAAGAGAAAGGAAGTCATCAAGAAAGTAGATGTTGTCAAAGAGGTTCCAGTTATGGTGGTAAATGAATCCATTAAAGAGATGCAGGTGATCAAGGAAGTACCTGTTCCAATCATCAGAGAAGTTCAAAAAATCACGGAAGTTGAAAGCTCTAACACTGCTGAGTTAAAGAAGTGGACTGCAGACTATGCAAAATTAGAAAAGCAGATTGCCAGCCAAAAAGACAATAGTGATAAAGTAGTTGGTAACTACAAAAAGTCAATGGATTTGCTGCAAAGACAAATCGCTGATCTAAACAAGCAGAACAAAGGCTTAGAATCTGCTTCAAAAAATGATAATAAAAATCAAAAGGAATTAAAGAAGTTATCAACGGAATATGCTGCCTTGAAAAAGCAAATGGCAAGTCATAAAGCAAATGATGCCAAAGTCATAGGAAACTACAAAAAGTCTATGGATCAATTGCAAAAGCATATTGCAGATCTAAAGAAACAGAATAAAGGATTGGAATCTTCCGCAAAAAGCTTAGAGAAGAACCAAAAAGAATTGGTTAACCTCAAAGCAAAACTGACGAAAACAGAAGGTGTTTTAAAAGCTTCTGATAAGGAATACAATGCTAAATTGAAATCCCTACAGTCAGATTTGGATAAGTTAAAAAAGAAACCAAATAATGAGGCTAAATTAGAGAAGACTATTATTGATCTTAAAAAACAGCTTGATAGTTCCAAAAAGGGATCTGCTGAAGCCAAGAAGCTTAGCTCCAAGTTAATCTCCGCTCAAAATTCTGAAAAGAAAATGATAGAGGCGGGAAAAAAGCAAGCTAGTGAATTAGCTGCTTTGAAAAAAGAGATTTCACTTCTCAAGAAAGAATTGAGCAAAAAGCCCAAAGAAATTATCAGAGAGGTAGAAATTATCAAAGAAGTAGAAGTCGTAAAGCAGATCGATATAAATTCTCTGATGAAGAAAATGATGGGTATGGATAAAGTGGAAGTTTCTAAAAAAGTAGTCGGAGAAACTAGAAGTGCTAAAGAGGGAAAAATTGTAGAAAGAAGAGATTTAGGTACAACTCGGTCTAAATCAGAGACCGTGAAGACTTCCGCAAAAGAATCTACATCAAAAGCATCTACCACCAAAGCGAATAGTGCTGCAAAGGTAAGCACAGCAGCAAAACCGACGACTAAATCAACAAGTACTAAAACTAAGACAGCTACCAAGGCAAATTATAATGTCAACGACAATATGCTTCAAGTTATTGAAGGTATAGGTCCAAAGATTGAACAGGTTTTGAATAATGCTGGTGTCAATACATTCACCGCGTTAGCTAATACATCTTCATCTAGATTAGTCTATATTTTAGGTAAAGCAGGTCCTCAGTTTAGAATCCATGATCCAAAGACTTGGCCAGAGCAAGCATGGATGGCAAAGGATAAGAATTGGGCAGGCTTGATCAAGTTCCAAAAAGAGTTGGATGGAGGGGTAGAAGGCACAGGTGATGGTGATACACCAAGTAAGTTTGAAAAGCTTTTGTCAAACAAAAATTAATTAATAACTTAAAAAGAGACCGCATTGTTTGAGTGTGCGTTCTCCTTTTTAAACCCATTAAATTTTATGCAAATTCAAAAATTAATGTTTCTATTTACCTTAGGGGCTTTTCTATGTTTGGGATACTCTTGTGGTGATGATGAAGATAATGGTGGAGATCCAATGGATTGCTCTGTTCAGAGATCATATGCATCTGATGTGGTACCTATTTTAAATCTAACTTGTGCTATACCAAATTGTCATGTAAATGGATTTAACGATGGTGATTATACTTCCTATGAGGACTTAAAGGCTCAAGATGATTTGGGAGTACTTAGAGGTCAAATTTCAAGTGGCGCGATGCCACGCTCAGATTCTTCAGGTCCAACAGAGCTAACAGATACACAAAAAGCAACTTTATTATGTTGGATTGATCAAGGAGCACTTGATAACTAGGCAGAATATCCATAACTATTGAAATGGAAGTGTTACACAAGTCGCTCATTATCAATTGATGGTCTTTATATTTTTTAAATAGCCATCATATTAATGTACTGTATTCTGTTAGCATTTCTATATTTGTGACTCTCAAATGAAGAATTTTTAATATGAAAGGTAAATTAGCTTCTGCTTTGAAGTATACAAAGCATCTTCTTACTACAGGTGCAATATCAGAAACTAGTAGAGAAGTAGAAATTGAAATCTGCAATAAGCTAGATGATGAAGGAAAGATATTCGTAGAGTTTGGGATGGGACTTGGTAACATAACCAAAGAAATTCTAACTAGAATCCCGCAAAATGCTACACTTTATTCCTTTGAAGTAAATGAAGACTTTTGTGAACAAGTGAAAGAGGAAATAAATGATGATCGCTTGATCATTATTAACGATGGGGCTGAAAATATACGAGAACATGTCAAAGAGAAGGTAGACAATATGGTATCTTCTATGCCTTTTACATTTTTCTCGAAAGAAAAAACAGATCTTATTCTAGGAGAGTCAAAGTCCATGTTGAAAAATGGGGGCTTCTTTTCACAGATACTCTATTCTAAAATACATTTTAAGAAATTTTCAGCTGCTTGGGACGATTGCGAAATGATCAAGACTAGTAACTTCCCTTCGGGATTTATATATCATTGCAGTAAAGCGTAAGCAAAATTAACTCTTGCTGATTTGACTAGAATCTAAATTGCTTAGGTCTGTGATTCCCATGAGTTGCATCACCCTCTGTAGGTCATTCTTGAGTATATTAATTAGGTGACTTGCACCTGCTTGTCCACCTACTGCCAAGCCATAACAAAAAGGTCTTCCCAAGAATACCATCTTTGCACCTAATATCAGAGCCTTGAGTATATCTTCTGCAGACCTAACTCCGCCATCTATGAATAATGGATAATCCTTTGGAAGGACAGATTGGACATGAACCAAAGCTTCTAGAGTGCTCATACAAGCATCAAGTTGCCTGCCTCCATGATTACTAACAATTATTCCGTCAGCACCCAAATTAACACATAACTTTGCGTCCTCTGGATGCATGATTCCTTTTATGACCAACTTACATTTAGTCATTTCTTTTATATACTCAAACAATTCCCAATTCATTCCTGCATAATGTATATTGTCGTCTGGCCTTAGTATTTGAACCAAATTGCCGAAGGAAAGATGTTTAAATTTGCTGTGTTGAAGTAGTGATCTAGCATTATGTATTCTTTTACCTAATATAGGCACATCGACTGTAAGCACTATCACTTCAGCACCTGCCTGTTCCGCCTCAGATATAAGATGTTTGGTGATGGCCAAATTGCCAGTAGGGTAGAGTTGAAACCAAGGTTTTTCTTTGCATGATATACTCGCATCCTTGTAGCTCAGATTACTAACCGTAGAAAGTATGCATGGAGCTTTGTGTCTTGCGCATGCATTAGCCGTAGCAAGCTCGCCTTCATCATGAAATAACTGCTGAATACCTATAGGAGCCGCACCAAAAGGGAGGGCGTACTTTCTGCCAAAAACAATGGTAGATAGATCAGGGTCAGTTACCCCTTTTAATCTTCTAGGTATGAGGTTCCATTTATCATATGCGGATCGATTATTCTCTAGAGTACGTTCCTGGCCAGCACCTGCATTTAGATACTCATTGACTGTGTCTGGTAAAATGTCTGAGGCTGCAATGCGCATCTCTTCAACTGACCTGAAATTATACCGAATTGGTTTCTGCTGCATAATTCTCATTCTTTGATGCTAAATTAATTAAACTTTGACATTGATTCTTTATCCACTGTTTAGACCAATACCAAATAGCAGCAATATGTTCCACATATTTTGGTTACGTATTTAGGTTTTCCTAAATTGATTATTTTATCATAATTTAAACTTAATAACATGGACAAGGCATATATAGCTGGTAGAATACCAAAGATGGTTGATTTAGTGAAGGGAGAAAGATATGCTTGGTGCTCCTGTGGAGCTTCAGAAAACCAGCCTTGGTGTGACGGTTCACACAAAGGGACAAAATTTACACCAACAGTATTTGTCGCTGAGGAAACAAAGAAAGCAGCCACGTGCATGTGTAAATTGTCAGAATCTCCACAATTTTGTGATGGCAGTCACAAAAGAATTAAAGGTTAGTCCAAACGATACTAAATAGAATACATTGAAAGAGGCATTTATCATAGACGGAATCCGGACACCCTTCGGTAACTTTGGTGGGACACTATCCAAGATCAGAACAGATGATTTAGGAGCTATTCCAATCAGAGAAATTGTAAAGCGAAATCCTTCTATTCCAAAAGAAGCATATGATGATGTGATGTTTGGTTGTGCCAATCAAGCAGGTGAAGATAATCGTAACGTTGCTAGGATGTGCCTCTTACTAGCGGGACTCCCTTGGTCCGTCCCAGGTGAGACGCTCAATAGATTATGCTCCTCAGGAATGTCTGCCATCGTACATGCCAATCGGGCCATCAAGGCCGGAGATGGTGAGGTCTTTATTGCAGGTGGAGTAGAGCACATGACCAGAGGTCCATTCGTGATTTCAAAAGTGAGTAAAGCCTTTGGTCGTGATGCACAGATGCATGATAGTAGTTTTGGATGGAGATTTGAAAATCCCAAAATGAAAGAACGATATGGCACCGAGGGCATGGGATCTACTGCTGAGAATCTTGCTGAAATGTTTAGCATCAGCAGAGAAGATCAAGATAAATTTGCTTATTGGTCACAAAGCAAAGCTGCTGCCGCTCAAAAAAACGGAAGACTAGCAGAAGAGATCATCAGCGTAGAAATTCCTCAAAGAAAAAAAGATCCGATTATTTTTGATCAGGACGAGTTTATCCGACCTACGACAACTACCGAAATTTTAGGCAAACTTAGACCCGCGTTCAAACCTCTAGATAAAGGAGGCACCGTGACCGCAGGTAATGCTTCAGGTCTCAACGATGGAGCAGCAGCTATGATTGTGGCTTCAGAAGATGCGGTCAAGAAATATAATTTAAAGCCTCTAGCAAGAATTGTATCCTCAGCAGTAGTCGGAGTAGAACCACGCATCATGGGTATTGGCCCGGTTGGTGCTTCAAAGAAAGCATTAGCTAAAGCAGGTCTTACCCTGGACGATATAGGCATCATAGAATTAAACGAAGCCTTCTCCGCTCAAGCACTAGCTTGCACAAGAGAGTTAGGGCTATCAGACGACGATCCAAGAATTAACCCTAACGGAGGTGCGATCGCTATCGGACACCCCTTAGGTGTCTCTGGCACCCGCATTACCCAAACTGCTGCATTAGAGTTGCATAAGCAAAACAAGCAGTACGCACTCATCACTATGTGTGTAGGAGTAGGTCAAGGCTACGCGCTAATTATTGAAAAAGCATAGAAATGGGTTTATGAATTTCTAGTTTTTCATTCATAATTCATAATTATTATCCTAGCTTGGCGTTCATAATTCATAATTCACCATTCATCATTATTACCCTAGCTTGGCGTTCATAATTCATAATTCACCATTCATAATTATTTTAAATGAATACAGGCAAAATCACAAAACCCTTCCGTAAGCTAGGCCTGATTCACTTTTTTGATAAAGTAAAGTTCAAATATATTCAAGCCAAAAATAGAAAGCAAAACCAAGCCTTTATTAAAGCACATCCAGAAGTAGTTCTGCCACCCGATTACCTCATCTTTGAGACCTTTCACCTCAATTACCATAGCTACTACTTTGGAGGGAAGTCCTCAGCAAAAGATATTGTAGCTGAAGCCAACCGCTACACCCAACTCAAGCAAAAGAAAATATTAGATTGGGGATGCGGACCTGGAAGGATCATCCGCCACCTTCACGAATTTACCGAAGACTGCGAAATCTACGGCGTGGATTACAATCTAACCAACCTCAACTGGTGCAAAGACAATATCCCCAATGTTAATTTCTCTAAGAACGAAGTCAACCCACCCTTATCATTCGAGGCCAACACCTTTGATTTTATCTATGGCATCTCCATCTTTACACACCTTTCGGCTCCCAACCATCAGGCGTGGATAGATGAGTTAGCACGAGTCTGTGCCACGGGGGGAATCGTCTACCTCACTTCGCACGGCCCTATTTATAAGAGGATCTTAACGGAAGAAGAACGGAGCCAATATGATCAAGGCAAACTAGTCACCAGAGGCAATGCAGTCGAGGGACATAGAGTCTATGCAGCCTTCCAACCACCAAGCTACTTCAGAGCCTTGTTAGAGACCCAGTTTGAAGTACTTCACTACCACCAGGGTATCGAAGAGTCCTGGGGTATAGACCAAGACCACTGGATCGTCCGTAAAAGATAATACATACTTAACTGTAACAAACTTTACTCCTATCCATAAAACTTATACCTTCGCGGCTCAAATCCGATTCATGGTACAATCATTTCTGGAATCACCCTTATTGCTGCTCTTCGTAGTTATTGCCATCGGCTACGCCGTAGGTAATATCGCTGTCAAAGGGGCTAAGTTAGGCGTTGCGGCAGTCTTATTTGTAGGCTTGGCATTCGGGGCATTAGATCCAAATCTGGCTGTACCAGATGTGATTATAACCCTAGGTTTGTCCATATTTGTGTATACGATTGGGATCAGTAGCGGCTCCAGCTTCTTCAGAACGCTGGCCAATAGAGGTGCCACAGACATTACATTCAGTGTGATTGCACTGTTGGTTTTTGCAGGCTTCACTTATGGAGCTTATATCTTGTTAGACATCGACAAAGCTACTACGGCAGGTCTGCTATCAGGTGCAGTCACCAGTACACCCGCACTGGCTGGGGTACTCGATATTATCAACAATTCGACCAATCCAAATATTGATAAAGAAGCATTTTCCAATTCAGCGGTTATAGGTTATTCACTAGCTTATCCGATGGGTGTACTTGGAGTGATGATCGCCTACAATATCTTTCAAAAGTTATTCAAAATCGATCTTGTGAAAGAGCAGGATCAACTCCAAAAAGAGTACCCTGTAAGTATGAAGATCGTACGCAAGACGGTAGCCATTACCAAGCCAGAGGTGCAAGGTTTGCAAATCCGAGCCTTATTTAACAAGTACCACCGAAGACTAGTTTTTGGTAGAATGAGTAGAGGAGGAGAGCAGTTTTTACCCAATATGGATACCAAATTGCAGATCGGAGATAAAGTTGTTATTGTTGGGGGAGGAAAACTGGTCGACAAGGCTATCGAATATTTAGGGGCTGCTCAAAACACAGAACTCAGTTTTGATCGAAGATATTATGATGTACGAAAAGTCTTCGTCTCCAATCCTAACTTAGCAGGTGAAAAAATCGCCACCCTAAATTTATCTGAAAGATTCTCGGCCGCCATTACTAGAGTACAGCGAGGAGACTCAGATATGATCGCCAAAGGGAATACAGTCTTAGAGCTAGGGGACAGAGTCCAGATGGTGGTCAAGCGAGAAGACATTGATGAGATCAATGAGCTATTTGGAAATTCATACGAGCGGCTATCCCATATCAATCTTTTTTCTTTTGGAGTTGGTATGGCACTCGGTTTGCTGATCGGAAAGATCACCTTCAGTATGCCAGGTGGAGTCAATTTTCAACTCGGATATGCAGGAGGTCCGCTATTGGTAGCCCTCGTCTTGGGTGCCATCAGGAAGACAGGACCTGTATTGTGGATATTACCATTTAGCGCCAATCTAACTTTGCGCCAAGTAGGGTTGATACTTTTACTAGCAGGTATCGGTATCAAGTCAGGTTATACTTTCAAAGAAATTCTGCTGAGTTCGGAAGGCGGGATACTCTTTGCTTCAGGTGGTGTGATTGTCATTCTGTCTTCTTTGATCTCCCTTATCATCGGTTATAAGATTTTTAAGATACCCTTCAGTTTATTATCGGGGATGCTAGCCAATCAGCCAGCGATACTTGATTTTGCACTAGACAAAACAAATAACAAGCTCCCTTCCGTCGGCTATACTATGGTACTCCCAGTAACTTTGATACTCAAAATATTATTAGTGCAAGTTCTTTTTTTCCTACTTTAGCAACAAAGCCAAATTATGAATAAAATGAAAATTGCCTATTGGGTCATTACGCTTTTGATGTGTGGGTTATTTATCTTTTCTGCACAGATGTATCTCAGAAATCCTGAAATGATCCAAGGTTATTTTGAGAGTAAAGGATTTGCCCCGTGGATAGTCATACCATTAGCTATAGCCAAACTGTTAGGTGTGGTTGCCGTCCTAACTGACAAGAGTAACCTCCTTCGAGAGTGGGCTTATGCAGGCTTTTTTTATGATGTTGTTTTGGCATCCGCCATGCATTATCTGACAGGGGATGGTTTATCATGGATGTCTATTAGTGGTATCGGCTTAGTTTTATTATCGAGATTTTTATATCAGTATAGATATGTAGATTAGTCTGATATCCAAAATATATAATTAGCATAATCTTTCGAAACACAAATATGCAGTATTTTTTTTCAATTCATAATTCACCATTCATAACTTTTCTTTGGGCGCCTCCCTTAGGGTCAGGCCGTCCACAGCTCGCTATTCGCTCGGCCCTGCGCTTCACTCCAAAAACAAAGGCTGCGATAGAAAAATCGCAGCCTTTGTTTTTGGAGTGAAGCTTGGTCTCTGCAGCACAGCTGCAGCCTGTTCCCACCCTTGGCGCATAAAGTAGATAATTATTTCGTGACCACAATTTTCTTTGTTTCTTGACCTTGTTCAGTCTTCACTCGTAAGAGATATACTCCACTAGAAAAATTAGAAACATCAAACCGAATGTTGGCATTTTCATTCCAGTTAGTTTGCATAGTTAATAAAGTTCTTCCATCTAAGTCAATAATCGAAAGTTGGACTTCGCTTTCTTCCTCTAGCTCAAATGATACATTTACAAATTCAGAACTAGGACTTGGTGTGATCTGAAAATCCTTTAATTGTAAGTCCGCCAATCCAACACCAAGAAAAGGTTCATACCCTAGTCGGATGAATGGGACTAAGCTCTCATCAAAATTACCTTCAATTGGATCATCTGCTGGACCTATTCTAAAATGATTTTGAGGATTTACGAGGAAACCATGGGCATACCTAATTTTTGTTAGGTCACCATTCGACAATATTCTTTTTGTGCGGTAAGCTGCGGCATATAGATCTGAAGTACTTGCACTGATACGCATGTCTACGCTCGATAATTCGGGAATATGTATATATTCAACCGCCGCCATATAGTGAGTATTTTTTTCGAGGATCAAACGGCTTGCATTTTCAGACTCTGGAAAAGGTGAAAGTAGAGTAGTGACAAATCCTTCTTCATCACCTATGATTAGATACTCCGCAGATCCTATAGTAGCCATTTCGTCATTATCATCTTTACTGATAATGAAGTCAAAATTTTTATCCTCTATTTTATATAACCATATTTTTAGCCTCACATCTGTTAAATCATCATAATTCTCTAGTTGAAATGAAATATGATCAAAAATGTACGGATAACCCTCATTGGAAATATCATTGGTCACAAAGAAGATATTACCCATCTCCCAGCTACGATCATTGTTTTTCCCAAAACTATCTATTGAAAAATTTGGTGAAAGACTTGTGGAGGATATGCCGTCTTCTTTGCGAAAAACATTTTCATTTATCGTACGAAAGGAAAATTCAGCTGCATTATTATTTAGATTATTATCATTACTATCGGTCAACGAATACATAAAATTGAACTCTTTCGGCGAAGTCTCTGGTACAAATGATCTAGGTAATTGTATAAATCTAGCGTTAGTGTCAGAATTGAAATTTTGAATGCCAACAGAGTCACTAAACGCATAAATTCCTTCGTTGTCTATAGCATTGATTTTAACATTTATATTTTCATAGTCATTCAATGTCAAATTAAATAAATCAAGCATGAAGTTAACCGTATCGATCTGATTTATAGACATCGGGTTGATATGAGAAGTTGACAAAGAGCTTAGCGGAATGTGAATTAGACTTTCCGAGCATTCTGTGATTTCAATATCATCAATAATCCAAAAATTAAAATCTCCTTTAAATCCAAACCTAATTTTCACATCTTTTTGACCTTCGGCACCAAGTAGGGGAATCTCTCTTTTTTCGTTATTATATCTTCCATTTATAACATAATTTCTATCATATAATGTAGACACATCTGGACTATTAATAGCAAGGCTTGGAGAACGCCAGTTTTGGCCTCCATCTATACTGAATTCTACTAATGCTCCTAATTCTGATTTATCGCTGCCTGTCCCTCCATCAAAAGCTTCTACCCATCTAAGGTCGACACATTCTGCATCAGATAGATCAATAGAAGGAGAAACTAGATAAGCTTCTTGAGTTTGGTATGGTGGAAAAAAATCAAACCCTACAAAAGGTGAACGCCAAGATAAATACCATGATGAAGGAAAACCAGCGGAACCTATATTTGTGCAAGGCTCAACGTCATTTTGCAAACATGTGCTTCCATCAAAAAAAGTAGGGATACAGTTTGTCTGGGTCCATATCCAATCATCAGGTAAATATGAGCTAGTATTTAAATCATAGGACTCTGTTATAGGATTACTTGTCCATCCATTAAGTCCATTGGTGAAGTTTTCTTTGTAGAAGGATTTAAGCGGTGAGTCGATTTGGATTTCTTCGTTTAAATATGCGCAGATTAAGAAAGTTCCTGAGTTTTCAGTAGCTAGAGGTGCAGATCATGTTCTGATAAAATATTCTTGATTTACTTGTAGACAGTTAGGTACAATTTCTAAGGTTCTTCTACCCTCATTATCAGAAAAGCAATAAGCAGGGGCTGTATCTTCCAGACAATTTTCATAAAACGCCATTCCATGTTCGATAAGCTCTGTGTCTAAAGCGGGATCAAGTCTGACTTCGATTGTGATTCCAAATTCGGGGACTTCATCACCTAATTCTATTTTATACCAGACATCATCCATGTACCAAGAACCAGAGCAGACCTCTGGACCTATTACTTGAGTCGCATCTTCTGTGCCTCTAGTGTCTCCAGCCACGGGTATGCACGAAAGAGAGTCTGCACCGAGTATCATGATTGCTGCATTATCGCAGCGATCATTATCTGGCTGGGCGAATAGGCAAATCTGACTGAGTAAAAAAGCTAGTAGTAAAGTAGTCTTAGGAGCGTAATGTTGGTTCATACTCGTATTATTTGGTTGTTCGTCTACTCAAATAAGAATCCTAAACTAATCAAAATGAATAATAAATCGTTGTTTTGCAGCTAATAAAAGTCGAGCTATGATACAAAAAGGCATTTATTGTTAATTCTCATGCAGCGTTTTCACTTCTAATAGACTCTTTAATATAAGTAAGTGTAATGCCAACAGTATCTATTGCTTATTTCAACTAATTGCATTAACACAATTTAGATAAGTTTTTCAAAGCTTTCTGTAGGTTCTCTGCAGGAAGCTTATTTTAGATGAGCCAAAGCTATAACTCTGGTAGTCCTTACATATGAGCAAATGGACTAGTGCTGTGCAAGAGGATCGCCTTCGGGTTGAAAGGTGGTAGGCTGGTGATAGTCCTCGCCTAGCATTGGTGGGCAGGAATAGGACCGAACGGAATAGTGAGCTCTGGAACATAACGACCCCATGCGTACAAGGAGAGTGTGCGAGCCAGTGGGGTAGGCCCCAAATTGTCTAAAAAAGTACTCACAACCTTAAAGTTACACTATAAAATTAGAAGATAGAACACAGCTTTGATATGTGCGTTCATTGTGATATGTTTGCGAAGGGCAAGCTATTTGCATGCTTATAGTATTACATTGAGTTTGAGATGTATTAAGATAAGTCCGTATATATAATGCCTTCATAATTAACACTAAGGAAATCAAAGATGGGTAAGCAAAATAAATACGTTTGTATACATGGTCACTTTTATCAACCCCCGCGTGAAAATGCGTGGTTAGACCAGATAGAAATCCAAGAATCTGCATACCCGTTTCATGATTGGAATGAGCGGATCAATTTTGAGTGTTATGCTCCAAATACCTCTGCTCGTATCCTAGATCAAAACGGCTTGATCCATAAGATCATCAATAATTATACATATCTGAGTTATAATTTTGGACCCACCTTGCTTTCCTGGATGGAGCGAGAGGATAAGGTGACGTATAATGCTATTCTAGAATCAGATAAGATAAGTCAAATCCGCTTTAGTGGGCATGGTTCTGCCATCGCTCAAGCGCATAGTCACCTCATACTTCCGTTGGCTAATCATCGCGATAAGGTCACTCAAGTGAAGTGGGGCTTAGCGGATTTTAAGTACCGATTTGGTAGGGAATCTGAGGGTATCTGGCTGGCTGAAACGGCAGTGGATACCGAAACCTTAGAGGTGCTTGCAGAGGAAGGGATAAAGTATACCATCTTGGCACCAAGGCAGGCGAAGGCTTTCAGGAAGATAGGACAGACGGACTGGAAGAGTACCAATCATGGTCTGGATACGAGACGTCCGTATTTAGTAAATTTACCTTCTGGTAAATCAATGGCTCTGTTTTTCTATGATGGTGGTATTGCACAAGGAGTGGCCTTTGATGGTTTGCTAAGGGATGGAAATAAATTTGCAGATAAGTTTCTCAGTGGCTTTGACGACAATGATGAACCACAGCTAGTGCATATAGCCACCGATGGGGAAACCTATGGACATCATCACCGACATGGTGAAATGGCACTGGCATCGTGTTTACATAAAATAGACTCTGGCGACGTAGCTTATATCACTAACTATGGAGAGTATCTTGAAAAATTTCCTCCTACTTGGGAGATTGAAATACATGAAAATTCGAGCTGGAGCTGTGTACACGGTGTAGAAAGATGGAGGGCAGATTGCGGATGTAGCAGTGGTCGACCAGGATGGAATCAAAAATGGAGAGGCCCACTTAGAGATGCATTCGATTGGTTGAGAGATTATCTCGAAGTGCTATACGAAAAGGAAGCAGGTGCTATCTTCAGAGATCCATGGGATGCTAGAAATGAATACATTCATATCTTGAATAATCGATCTATAAAATTGGTAGATGAATTTATAGCAAAACATGGAAAGCAAAAGCTCAAGCCAGAGCAAGTTACGATTGCTGTTCGATTATTAGAATTGCAGAAGTTTGCGATGTATATGTATACGAGTTGTGGTTGGTTCTTTGATGAGATTTCAGGTATAGAGACCAATCAAATTTTACAATACGCAATGCGTGCTATGCAGTATGTAAGGTACTTCTCAGATGATGATGTGATGACGCAGTTCACTGATTTTCTGGAAAAGGCACCGTCAAATGTATACCAAGATGGCTCTGTGTCATACAATAAAAATGTGGTAAGTAGTGCGGTTAATCTAGAAAGAGTAGCTATGCACTTCGCAGTGTCTTCAGTTTTTGAAAATCGTGGACAAGATGCTGAAATAAAACGGTTTAGGTCTACTGTGGAGGATTATCACTTTAGGGAGGCAGGTAATCAGTGTATTGCAGTTGGTAAGATTACGATAACCTCTAAGGTTACTTTTAGAGAAAAAACTTTTCGATTTGTTGTGCTCTATCTCGGACAGCAAAATATACTAGGAAATATTCGTGAGGATATGTCTGAAACCAATTACCTAGAGCTAAAGGATCGCGTTTTGACGGCTTTTGGATCTACCAATTTGGGTGACGTGTTGGCTTCGATGCAAAGATATTTTGACGATAAGAACTTCACGATTTGGCATCTATTTAAGGATGAAAAAAGGAAGATATTAAATAAGATAAGTAAGAAGAGTTTGAATAATATATCTTCTTCGTTTAGAGAAATCTATAATGATAACTACCAATTAATGTCGGGTATGCGCCTGAGCAATATTCCTATACCTGGTGCATTTAACAGTGCTACTGATTTTATTCTCAATAAAGAGCTTCATGAATTTTTTGACAAGGACGTTTTAGATATAGAAAAGCTAAAACATCTTGCAGCAGAATTCAAGAAATGGAAGATTATGATTAGTAACCAACAGTCTTTTAGGTATGCAGCAAGTGAGCGCATCTATTATGAGGTAAAAAAGTTGGCCTTGTCAGATTTTTCTAATCACCAATTAGTTTTACTGAATGATATTTTTGAAATCCTGAAAGAACTAGGCATGGAGCCAGATATCTGGAAGTCACAGAATCTATTTTTTGGGATGCTTAACGGATTGAAAAAAGGAGAATGGGTATTTAGCAATAAAGTGTGGGAGAAGCATTTTGAGGAATTGGGTGGTCATCTAGGTGTTAAGCTAAATCTTAGCCTTACTCCTGTTTAAAAATTCAGATTCTAGATGGTAGACTAGTCTGTGTTTAGTACCTTTAGGTTCTAAATTAACGTCTATGTCTCAATTTGTCCATCTGCATTGTCACACTCAATTTTCTTTACTTGATGGTGCCTCGGATATAGGTATTATGATGGATAAAGCTGTTGCTGATGGTCAGAAGGCAGTAGCTATGACCGATCACGGAAACATGTTCGGTGCTTTCAAATTTGTATCTGAAGCAAAGAAGCGAAATATCAAGCCGATCATAGGTTGTGAGTTTTATCTTGTAGAAGATAGACACAAACAAAGTTTTCAAAAAAGTATAGGAGAAAAAGATAAGCGTTATCATCAATTGATGTTAGCAAAGAACGCTACGGGTTATGCTAACTTGTCTAAGTTATGTTCTCTAGGGTTCATTGAAGGATCTTATGGTAAGTTTCCAAGGATCGATAAAGAGCTTTTGGTGGGTTACACTGAGGGGGTCATTGCAACGAGTTGTTGCATTGGGGCGATCATTCCACAATTAATTTTGCAAGGAAAAGAAGACGAGGCAGAGAAGGAGTTGCAGTGGTGGTTAGATTTATTTGGAGAAGATTATTATATCGAGCTGCAGAGACATAGGGGACTAGAAGATATAGATGTAAGTGGAGTGAAAACAGGCGTGAGTCAAGAATACATCAATCAGGTCTTACTCAAGTTTGCCAAAAAATATAACGTAGAAGTTATTTGTACGAATGATTCTCACTATGTAGAAGAGGAAGATAATGTTCCGCATGACATATTGCTTTGTGTCAACACAGGTGGAAAAATGGCTGAAGAAAAGCGATTCCGTTTTTCGAGTTCTGATTATTACTTTAAGACTCAAAGTGAGATGGCAAATCTCTTCAAAGATGTGCCTCAATCTTTAGAGTCTACGATGAAGATTTACGATAAAGTAGAAGTCTTGGAGTTAGCACGAGACGTGATTCTGCCCAATTTTCCTATGCCTGAAGGCTTCGAAACTCAGGCAGATTATCTGAGGCATCTTGTATATGAAGGAGCCAAGGTCAGGTACGGAGAGATAACTGAAGAGGTGCGTGAACGTTTAGAAATGGAGTTGGGCGTGATTACCGATATGGGTTTTGAGGGATACTTTTTGATTACTCAAGACTTTATCCATGAGGCGCGGAAAATGGATGTGGCTGTTGGGCCAGGTCGTGGGTCGGCTGCAGGGTCGGCGGTTGCTTTTTGTCTGACGATTACGGATATAGATCCGATCAAATACAAATTACTCTTCGAGCGATTTTTGAATCCAGAACGTATTTCGATGCCAGATATTGATATCGATTTTGATGATGAGGGTAGGCAAAAAGTGATTGACTATGTAGTTGAGAAATATGGTAAAAGGCAGGTAGCACAAATCATCACCTTCGGTACGATGAAAGCCAGATCTGCCATTAGAGATGTTGCTAGGGTATTGGAGTTGCCATTATCCGAGTCAGATCAAATGGCAAAACTAGTGCCTGCACGTCAAGGTAAAAGCCCATCTTTGAGTAAGGTGGTAGGCGCCAAATATACTGATCTAAAGAAAGACTGGCCAAGTGAGGAATACCAGAAAATTGAAAAACTGCATGGATTTACGAAGTTTGAAAACTTGGCTTCTTCTACCTTAGCTAATGCAGCTAAACTAGAAGGGACAGTCCGAAATTCTGGTATCCATGCTGCGGGTGTGATTATCGCACCAGATGAAATCACGAATTATATACCTGTTTGTACCTCCAAGGATTCCGATCTGTTGGTGACTCAGTTTGATGGATCTGTGGTTGAAGATGCGGGGATGTTAAAGATGGATTTTCTGGGTTTGAAAACTTTATCGGTGATCAAATCTGCTATCAAGATTATTGTGAAGCGATACGGTGAAAATGCACGTATTCATGTGAATGACATCCCATTAGATGATGAGAAGACATACGAATTATTTCAAAATGGGGATACGGTAGGTATATTTCAGTTTGAGTCCGAAGGAATGCAAAAACATCTTCGAGACTTGAAGCCTTCCAATATTGAGGATCTGATCGCCATGAATGCCTTGTATCGTCCTGGCCCGATGGATAATATACCCACCTTCGTGGATAGAAAATTTGGTCGCCAAGAGGTGACTTACCCGCATCCATCCATGGAGCCGATTTTAAATAATACGTATGGTATTATGGTCTACCAAGAGCAGATCATGGAGACTGCTAGAGTCGTAGGTAACTATACCTTGGGTATGGCAGATATGCTTCGCCGTGCCATGGGGAAAAAGAAGATCAAGGAGATGGAAAGGCACAAAGTGCTTTTCGTCAAAGGAGCTGCTGAGAATGATATATCCGAGGAGAAGGCGATGGAAATATATGATATCATGTTCAAGTTTGCGAACTATGGTTTCAATCGGTCTCACGCAGCTGCTTACTCTGTGGTAGCTTTTCATACGGCTTACTTAAAAGCACATTATCCAGCCGAATTTATGGCTGCTATCTTGACGCATTCAAAAAATAACATAGAAAAGCTTACTTTCTTCTTGCGAGAATGTAAGCGGATGAAGCTGACTGTACAAGGGCCTGATGTGAATGAGTCAGAGATGAACTTTACAGTAAATGAATTGGGTCAAATTCGATTTGGCTTGTCTGCACTCAAGGGCGTAGGTGAAGGTCCCGTGACAGAGTTGATCGAGAATAGAAGCAAAGATGGCCCCTTCAAATCTGTCTTTGATATGCTACGTAGATTGAATCTTCGTAGCTTTAATAAGAAGTGTATGGAAAGCCTTGCGAAGGGTGGGGGATTGGACTTATTTGGTTTTCCTAGAGGAACGTACTTTGCTCCTTCTGACAAGTATGACACCTTTCTGGAACATTTGCTTAGGTACGGAAATATCTATCAAAAGCAAATCGTAGAAACAGCCAACTCCCTATTTGGCGCCTCCAGTGAGATCATGATTCCAGAGCCCAAAGCACCAGAGCATGTGCCTTGGCCGCTGATCAAAAAACTAACGGAGGAGAAAGAAGTTGCGGGTATCTATATCAGTGGACATCCATTGGATGATTATCGTATTGTAGTGGATCACTTTACCTCATGTGCCTTAGGTGATACAGAAAGATATCCACATCGTCCTTGTAAAGTATCTGGTATCGTAGTAGCCGCTAACCATGGAATAGATAGTAAAGGTAATGGTCGTGGATTTTTTACGCTACAAGATTATTCTAGCTCTATCGATGTGTCGTTGTGGAGAGATGATTACCAAAAGTTTAAGCACCTTTTTGAAGTCGGCCAGTGTCTTTATATTCGAGGTGTCTATGAACCTAGATGGCGCGGAGCCGAGCAATTTGCTTTCAATATAAAAGATGCCAAACAGCTTGCAGAAATGGAGGATAGCATCGTAGATAGTATCACCATCAAGGTGATGCTGGAAAAAGTAACGACACCTTTTATTAACGACTTCACAAAAATGGTCACTCAACGTAAAGGCAAGAACAAGCTCAAGCTAGAAATAGTGGATGTGGAAGAGCGACTTATCCTACCAATGTATAGCAGAACTTTTAAGGTAAAAGTAGATAATGAATTTATAGATCAGTTAGAAGAGATGAGTTTGCAGTATAGTTTGGAGTAATAACTAGGTAGTACTAGCCTAAATAAAAAACTAAGCACCCAATTACCATACATAGTAAAACAATACTAATACCCTTGTTCGAAGTCTGTGAAATTAATGTATTTGCATTGGCCTTCTTGCTGATCTGAGCAAGTCCGATAATCGCAACTATTGGAGCGGTAGCTAAATAATTTGATTGACTATACATCTCACCATAAAAAAGAGATAGAAAAAAGAATAAAGCGACAGATACCACTGCAGCTAACTCGAGGGTCGATAAAATGTTGCGCTCATTAAATAATCTAAGTATGGGAAATAGACCAATGTAGCAAATCATAATCAGGCCTACTAGGCCTAATTCAGCTAGGATAGCGAGTAGAGCGTTGTTGGGATAGTGAAAAGCATTTTGTGTTGTTTGCTTGTGTGTAGAAAGAGACGAGAGTGAACCACTTCCGTGACCAATCAATGGCGCTTCACCAATCTTCTTAATTGTGTTTTGAAAATCACTTATATAAGCTGCACTCTTAAACTCTACAGGATTGAGTTGGGGAGATAATTTCAGATTGTAATTATTATTAACTGTATAAAATAAAGAAATTCCCAGTACGGCTATAAATCCAAATAGTACGAAATATTTGATACGTTGTATATAGGTCAGTTTAAATAAAGTGTATGAAACGATCAATAACATCAATACAATAACAGCTTGAGGCATCTCTAAAACCATAGCCGTCCATATATTGACTCCAAATAAGAAGGCGACTAGATAATTGGAGATATCTTCTTTGGTAAAAACTACATAAGGTAAAATAATCACGGAAAGTAAGCAGGGTACAAAGTGATAGTTACCATTATTATAAACAGGTTGGTCTCCAAGTAATCCATTATGAAAAATATAGCTGACCTGAAATAATATTAAAAGGGAGTAAGCTATAATTGCTACAATGAAGAAAATTTTTCTTGTACTTACTTCTTCCCAAGAGATATTTTCAAAAGCTTTGAAGACTAAATATAATATTAGAAAATGAAAGGCATGCTCAATGCTGGTGGAGCTAGAGGCACCCCAAAACATACTTAGGGCGGTGTAGGTGAGAAGGGCTCCCCACCAAACATCAATAGCTGTAAAAATATAATCTCGATGCTGATAAAGCAATTGAGCAGAAAAGTAAATCACCAAAGTACCCGCTAAAATAAGATGTTTATATTGATAAGCAGAGGCAGAAATATCATCAGGAAAAAAAACTACGGCAGAGAATATAGCTATGACCACTAGGGTCAGTGCAGATGTAGATTTTGCAATTCTTTCTCTTAGATTTGAAGCAATAGTCAAGGTCTCTTTCAAGATTTGATTTTAAATTATTTAAATATTATAGTTTAAATAATCTGGTCTGGGTGTGAGTTTTAGATCTGTTGCTTTATCTTAGTTATATAAATATAGTATTTTTCTTACGTTATTTTATGTAAAAAGTGACAGTCAACTAATTTTTTTTTCATATTGATTTTATATTCAATAAGTTTTGAGTGGGTTCACTATAGATATTAACCTTACTGTAGTCCTACATAGCAAATAAATAACCATGCAATTATTCTTACACACCTGTACTCCGCAGCTTGAAAAAAGCAAGAACTACTTTGCAGCACTGGATTTTGAGCTAATTGATTATGAAGATAATACCCTTGTCTATGATCAACAGGTACACATCTTGATCGATCATCAGCGTAGTGGTAGGAGAGGATTGACCTTGGTTAAAGAAAATTGGGATCAAGAGATTGCTGAGATAGGCCAGCTTGTCGCGATATTCCATAGAGAGAACTGTCACTATTTTATCAGTCCGTCGGGCACCCGTTTTGCGCTAAAATCTGGGCCAATGGTGAAAATACCCCCGACTCAGACAAAGTGTATCTTAGGTAACTATTCAGGAATAAGTCTAGAGACGATGGATATCGTAAAATCGAGAAAATTTATGCAGGTGCTTGGTTTTGTACAGAGTAGTGGAAGTGTGGAGCAAGGTTGGATCAGCTGTACTGACGAAAATAATAATACTATCAGCCTAATGGCACCATTTGGTTGTCCTCATTTATTTGTCAATCCTTCAGGAACTTTTTTTAATAGTGGGGCCAATCCAGAGATCATAGCAGAGGTACGCAAAAGGCAGATTCCTATCTATGAAGAGATCACTGCATTCGATACTAAGTGTGAGGTAGACAATATCGTATTGCAAGAACCTGGCGGTATTGGCTTTTTTGTGTTTAATGACTAAAGTGACAGAATCGGCCAAAAAAGTATACTTTTGCACATCCTTATAGCTCAAGTCGCGTTCTAAATGAGAGAATAAGGCATGATTTTATTTTATCTTTATGCCTTGTAATATTCAATAAATTTTAGAAAGTTCAGACGTATGTATTTCACAGAGGAGCACGATTTTTTCCGTAAAAGTTTTGCGGATTTTTTAAATAAAGAGGTTGTTCCTCACATTGATGAGTGGGAAAAGACAGGTACTATAGACCGATCTATTTGGCCAAAATTTGGTGAGATGGGATACTTTGGTCTTAAATATCCTGAATCATATGGAGGCACCGATTTAGATATTTTCTATACCGTTATATTTTTGGAGGAATTGCAAAAGATCAATTCTGGCGGATTTGCGGCAGCGATGTGGGCACATGCTTATCTAGCGATGACCCACCTCAATGCAGAAGGCTCTGATGCCATCAAAGAAAAGTATCTAACGGCAAGTGCAGCTGGCGAAATGATTGGATGTCTAGCTATCTCTGAGCCTTTTGGTGGATCAGATGTCGCTGGTATGCGCTCAACAGCTGTGAAATATGGTGACCACTATGTCATCAATGGAAGCAAAACTTTTATTACGAATGGTGTCTACAGTGATTATTTAATCGTAGCGGCGAAGACGGATCCTGAAGCAGGCAACAAAGGAATCAGTATTTTTTTGATAGATCGTGATACACCAGGTGTGAGCGCATCTAAGTTAGATAAGTTGGGTTGGAGAGCGAGTGATACTGGAGAGATTGCCTTCGCGGATGTCAAGATTCCGATATCGAATCTGATGGGTGAGGAAGGCAAGGGTTTTTTCTATATTATGCAACACTTTGCTTTAGAGCGCCTGATCATGGGTATCAATGCACACGCACGCGCGGAGCACGCCCTAGAGTATACACTACAGTACATGTCTGAGCGTAAGACCTTTGGCAAGCAGATCAATAAGTACCAAGCCCTCCGTCACAAGATGGCCGAACACCTAAGTAGCGTAGAGGTCAATAAGGTTTTTAATTACAACATAGCCTATCGTCTTGACCAAGGAGATTATGTGGTCAAGGAAGCCAGTATGTCCAAGCTCATGTCGACTAAGATGGCGGACGAGGTTATTTATGATTGTCTCCAGATGCTAGGTGGATATGGATATATGGAGGAGTATCCACTGGCTCGGATGTTGAGAGATTCGCGTCTCGGACCTATCGGTGGAGGTACATCAGAGATCCTCAAAGAGATCATCAGCAAGATGGTTATCGATAAGAAAAGCTATAAGCCAAGTACATCGGTATAGTTTGATGAAAATTAGGAGCCTGCGGAAGACCGCCGCTATGTTCCGTAGCTCGCTATTCGCTCGGCCTCTCCGTTTTTCCGCCTAAAAATAGTCGGACAAAACTTCGAGTCTGTCTCCTACGTCGCCACTACTGCACAGCGCTAGGCCAAATTTTTCCAATATCTAGATAACACTGATTATATACAAAGATAGCCAGCACTCAGGCCGAACCAATTAAGTTTGAAGTGGTTATTTCTCTATTAGAACTAGAATTTGATCAGGGGAGAATATAGTTATATGCTGCGATATAATTATTAGTATAATGACCTTAAAAGCATTTTATTTGCATATTAATAGATTTCCAAAATGTAAAAACAAAATGATTTATGAAATATAGTCCAGTTTTACTTTTCCTAGTCTTACTCTTCATATCGGGATGTGAACCAAGAGAGTCTATAAAATCTCCTAGCCAATCAGGAGTAAATTACGCAGCCAAAAATATAAAACCTAATGTGCCTATCTATGATAGCTTTGATGATTTAGAGTACATTCTCAAGTATGAAAATGATACGACCTATGTGATCAATTTTTGGGCTACATGGTGCAAGCCATGTGTCAAAGAGTTGCCCTATTTTGATAAATTATATGATGAGTATCAAAATGAAAAGGTAAGGATTATCTTGGTTAGTTTGGATTTTCCAAAGCAAATCGAATCCAAACTTATACCATACATCATGAAAAATAACCTCAAGCCAGAGGTCATGGTGCTGACCGATGGTAACGCTAACGCTTGGCTTGGCAGAGTGGATAAGCAGTGGGATGGAGCTATTCCTATTACCTTGATATATAATAAGAAGGAAAGAGATTTCGTTTTTGGAGATGTATCAAACTATGAAGAACTGAAGTCTAGGGTCGATCCACTAATCAATATTAATTAAAACAAATCAATAAATTATGAAATTTTCAAAAGTCATTGTACTGCTTTTAGGAGCATTTTGTGTTTTGTCTTTATCTAATTGCACCTCAGGAAATGCTAATATTGCAGACGGGCAATCAGATATGAAAGAGTTAAAAGTGAAGGAAGGGAAAAAAGGGAAGAAGGATGTGGCTCATTCTGGTCTTCATGTAGGAGATACTGCGCCTAGTTTCACACTCAAAGGAGTCGATGGTAAGATGGTTACTCCGTCTGATTACAAAGACGCCAAGGGGTACATCGTAACCTTTACTTGTAACCATTGCCCATACTCAGTTATGTACGAGGATCGCTTGATCGAATTGCATAACAATATGGTGAAACAAGGATATCCTGTCATAGCTATTAATCCAAATGATCCAGCAGTGGAGCCAAAGGATAGTTATCAAGGTATGATCACCAGAGCAGAAGAAAAGGAATTTCCATTTGCTTACCTTTTTGATGATGGTCAGAAAGTGTATCCTAAGTATGGAGCTACCAAGACACCACATGTTTTCTTATTGGATAAGGATATGAAAGTAAGATATATTGGAGCTATTGACGATAACGCTAGAGATGCATCGGGTGTCAAGGTGAAGTATGTAGAAGAGGCAATTAAAGCAATAGAAAGTGGTAACGAGCCAAATCCAGACTATACTAAAGCTATTGGTTGTTCAGTAAAGAAAGCCTAGTTTAGGAGTAAGTATACTGTAAAATTAAAAGCGCCCAACTATTAAAGTTGGGCGCTTTTTTTTGGGACTATGTTTATATTATTTAAAATAAGAATGATTTAACTAGTTTATATGATTGAGAAAGTAATTTTGAAGGACTTTGCTTCACTGCTGGTTTGAAGTTGTAGTTGAGCGCAATGCGAACTAATTGTATTGGGAATTGTATAGCATCTTTTAAAGTGATCTTAGAGCCTTCCACTTCTGTCCATTTAGAAAGTCTTACCTCCTTAAATTTTTTGATCATACTCTGCTTGCCATATTTATTTCGCATACGCATCAGCAATTCGATGTCAAATAACCATCTACTAATAAAGGCATTGCGAAAAAGTGTACTTGCAGTTTTTCTAGTAAATACTTTTGCACCACACTGAGTATCATTTATTTTGAGTCCAATAATCCACTGAATAGCTTTGTTAAACATATTACTGCTTGCCGAGCGAAAGGCAGTTCTTTGGATATTAGCTGTTTTCACTCTTGTTCTAGATCCGATGACCATACCATCATTATCTGAATCATCATGAAAAGAATCTACTAAATTTTCGTAATCATCAAAACTGGTAGCTAGATCCGCATCCATAAAACCAATTTTTTTGGCTTTCGTATACTGAAGCATGTAGTTTATACCAGAGCGGATAGCCTCTGCTTTACCGTTATTTTGTGGTGCGTCGTACACATATACTCTTCCTTGATGATTCTGTTGAAAATCCTTTAGAATTTCTAAAGTATTATCTGAACTGCCATCATTTACAAAACAAATGGTATAATCATTTTTCTGGGCTAAAAAGTTATTAAAAGTTGAAATGTCTAGTCGTTTTGCCTCATTATAGCATGGTATTACTATAGCATTCTCCATAACAATGGTAATCTAGATGGAGGGTATGTTTTATGAGATAATAAGGGAGACAGTATGTTATAACCAAGATTGTTGCCAAAATATGGAAGTATGACGGTAGGATAGTCATTTATCATATATTTCCTGGGTCTATATATATCTTATATAGGCTCAGTACGTAACAATATATCTAGGAGTATCAATCGTAATAATTTTTTATACTGATTTTGGATAAAGGGCGGACATATTATTTTATTGCATTACTATCTGTGCTAGTACTACACTCTGCTACAAACTTTTTTACGTTTGATCAGACCTATGATGCATATGTGCATATCTTTTTTGCCGATCATTATGCTGAAAATTGGTTTGAGAATTGGGATTATAGATGGTATACTGGTTTTACCATTACTTCTTACCCACCTTTGGTACATCAAATAGTAGCTTTGCTTTCATTTGGTCTGGGCTTAAAAATGGCCTTCTTTTTCTGGTCCGTGTTGGCTGTCTTATGGTTGGTGAGGGGTATGTATAATTTTGCTCAGCTATGGGTAAGCAATGAAGCTGCAGGTCTTGCCGCTATTTTATTAGTGTTTACTGGCAGTCTTACTGAAGCGATGCACATTTTTGGCCAAATCCCGAGCATAACTGGGATGGCCTTTCTCTTGAATGCTTGCCCAGAAATATATAAATGGATAGTGACAAAGAATAAAACGAGTCTCTACCTTGCTATTGCTTTTTTAGCTGTTACTTCTGCTGCCCATCATGTGACCACCATATTTGGAATGGTGTTTTTCATTTTTCCAACCATAGGATTAGCCATGGTAGATCTTTGTGTAAGAGATAAGGGTAATCTTGAGTCTGTAAGTATTAAAGATTTTGCAATAAAAGTATTACACAATTTAAGACGCCTAATACCTTTCGGTTTAGCAGTGGGTGTCATAGTGATATTGATCATATTCCCATATTGGGTTTGGACCAGCTCTGACCCTATCACTCAAGTATCTATACCACATGGTTCTAGAGATTCATTCATTGAGCAACCAAACCTAGGTGTAGTTTTCTTTATATTTCCGTGGGGTATGATGTTATTTGCATTGCCATACATCATCGCGAGATCTTATTATAGACGACATATCTTTATGGGACTTTCGCTAACCCTGCTTTTCATCTTAGGTACTGGCGGTACGACCCCTTTGCCAAGATGGATTCTTGGAGATACAGCCTATGATATACTGACATTAGATAGATTCACCTTCTGGGCCACTATGATTTCTGTCCCATTCTTTGGCGAGTTTATGCTCAAGCTTTATACAGGAGAACTCAAGAAATTTAAATATAAACCTATCTTTAGGAAGTTCACTTTCTTTTTCTTTGCCATTGGCATTATTGGATTTAATGTTTTGATTGTCAATGCAGGTTACTTTCAAGCATTTCAGCCTAAGGAAGTAGATCCTGATCCCATTCTAAACTTTCTGAATAGAGATCGCCATAGTGATTGGCGATTTATGACTTTGGGCTTTGGAGATCAAATGGCTTGGCTCTCCGCGAATACGGATGCATTAACAGTTGATGGTAATTATCACAGTGCTCGAAGACTGCCCGAAATGACCTCAAGGGCTGTGGAAAGGCTAGAAAATGCAAAGTATCAAGGCCAAGAAGGTATCAGCTCCTTAAAGGAATTTCTTACAGTTCCTGAAAAATTTAATCTCAAATTTATCTTTGCCAATGATAAATTTTACGAACCCTTATTATTCTTTCTTGGTTGGGATAAAATCAGTCGATTAGAAAATAATATAGTTGTTTGGGAGCGACCTGATGTACCTCCGCTACCAGATTTACTACCTCGCAGCAACATCCCAGCATTTCAAAGATTTATGTGGGGTACCTTGCCACTACTTGCTTTTTTTATTGCTGTTTTCTTATATCTGAAAGAGCTATTTCGCAAGAATTGGAAAATTACTTATATACCATTATCAAATATTTTTAATTCTGCTAAATCAGAAATCAAGAGTAAGTCGGTTTGGCTAACACAATCCGCGTGGATGATTTTTTTGGTTCTCCTTTCAGTTGGTTTTATTTCATTTGTCGCTATAAATCATGATACACACTCGTCTCCCGAAAGAGTAATTAATGCTTATTTTGATGCAATCAATTATAAAAAATTTGAGAAATCATATGAGTATCTTGACGAAAACTCTAAGCCTTCCTTAGATCAATATCTATTGGAGTTATCTTTAGAAGATGGCATTCTTGCCTCTTATTCCATATTGGATTCTATAAAGATTTTAGACGTGATTTTTGAAAGTCCTACTGAAGCAAAGGCAAAATTAGGACTGTTGACGACGACCTCTCTAATGAATTATACCATTACAGAAAATCTGTTTTTAGTAAAAAATAAAGGTGGCTGGTATATAAGGCATAATACGATAGAAAAGGATGTACCACCTGATCAGTTTTTCGGAATACCAGATGTGGCTTTTTATAAACAAGGTAGCAGGAAAGCTGATGTCAGCAATACAAGGAGAGAAGATGTGCTAGATAGACCAGAAGCCTATATCGCGCAGGCCAATTTAGTGATAAAAGATAGTACTTATTATATAGTAGGAGAGATACAGAACTTGGACAATGTCCCTGCTTACGTTACTGTGGAAGGAACTCTACTAGATGAAAACAACAATCTAATAGCCAGATACAATGCCGGAAATGCTATCGTGAGAAGGCTTCTGCCAAATGAAAAAACACCTTTTAGAATTGATTTTGAAAATGATATTAATTCACGTGTGGAAAACAACTATTACCTAGAAAGTAACATAGGGTACTCAAATAAAGTATATAAAGAACCTGCAAACTTTAATGTTCTTGTAAGAACCATGGTTAGTGGTCAGAGTATGTATAAGTTTGCTGGGATAAAACATTTATCCATAAGAGGAAATGTTGTTGATGGTTCTTTAATTAATTATGGTACTAGGGAGATATCCATACCGCAAATAATGCTTGCCGAGTATGATCAAAAAGGTAATATAAAATGGTTGGAGACCAAATACTTGAGAAGTGGACTAAGACCTCAACGGAAAAAAGATTTTACAATTAAATCAAAAATCGATGAAGTTTACCTAGTAGAAGTAGGTAAGGATTTCAACCTTTTTGTCAATGGTACCTCAAAGGGTCAGTTAAACTATTTTGATAATTTAGAAGATCATATAAGCGAAAATAAGTCGCATAGATTAAATAAAATTGATAAAAGCAGCTTGAAAACATATTTAAATTGTTTTGTTTATGATTTAAAGTAAAAATGCAAAAGTATTATTTTTCATTAATGATTTTGGGACTGTTTGTCCTAATCTATGGCTGTAATGTGAAGCCAATGGAAAAGGTATCGCAATGTGATTCTTCTGGTAAAGTAAAGATTTCCAATCTTCAAGATAAATATAATGCTGGCGATAAAATCGATTTTAGAATTCGGACTAAGGACCTTAAAAATGAAGATATCATTATCGTATGGGATGGTAAATTTGGAGAGCAATATTTTGAGAAAAGGGTATATGGGGAGGACTTCATTTTTGCATTCCCAGATTCTATTAGCCAACAAAGTGGTTTAGTAAACATAAAAATAGCTAGCTGCAATAAAATTTTAGCAAGAGCAAAAACATACATTTCTAGCCTCTATCCTGTAGGTACTATAGAATCGTATCTAGGACCTAAAACATTAGCAATAGATCAAAATTTAGAATCTATGCTCTGCCTAATCCCAACCGATAAATATCATAACCCAATGGAAGAAAACGATACTGTATCTTTTACTACGAAATATAGTGGTTTCCCAAGTATAAATGAAAAGCAAAGCGTAAAGAATTTGCTAAGTTGTATAAAAATAAAAAATAACAAACAGACTGGAAAAGTGCTCTTAGGTGCAAAATGTACAGATGCTTATATTGATGAGCAAGAGGTAGCCATAGTACAAGGACCGATGCAAGTGGTAAAGGTCAATATTGTAAATATTCATCCATATAGTGATCAAAGACAACAGGTTCACCTCAATACGGACATTATTTATGATGCTATGGGAAATGTTGTCGCGGATGGGACTAGTGTAGTTTTTATAGTCCAAGAAAAAGGTGAAGTCAGAGCTAGATACCAAACCTATACAGTGAGTGGAATTGCCACTGTATATATCGAAAATCCTATGTATGCTACTATATGGGATGTGAGTATCGCAGGATCTTTGAAGTCTAGTTCCTTAGAGTTGGTTTTCCAAGATAATATTGCATCTATTCCTTTAAGAATAGAAAAGGAATATTTAGTTGTGGGACCAGTAGTAGGCTCATTTGATCAATATATTCCAGATGGTACAAATGTAAAAGTGATTTTTAACTATGCCATTAATAGGGCTGTTGAAATGGAGCATGGGTTTGCAAAGGTTAAAATTCCTAGTACTATTTTAGAGTCTGATGAAATTATATGTGAAGTAGAAATAAATAGTCAAAAAGTAAAATTGATTTATTAAGGTGGTGGTACAGAATAATGCCTTACACATGGTTATCACAAGATTAGGTTACATAATCTTAATAGCCACTTTACTGTCTATTTTGGCAAATCTGTTTGTTCATTTTAGCCAATCAAAAGGTGCACCTTCTAATATAAATGCTCAAATTTCTTATAGTCTTGATTATCATACACCACTTATAAACTGGACTCAACCTAAGATAACCAAAGGAAGATTATTGGAGCAATTTGATCAAGACAAAATAACCACCGCTTATCAAAACGCATGGTATTTTTTAAATGAATCTTTAAGGAATAAAACAACTATTGGCTTAGAAGATGTCTTTTCGGAACACTTAATTGAAGAGATAGCAAGCACTTTAAATAAGGATAATAGTTATACAGAAAATAGAGTTGATCTGATTCATAATCTTGATTTGCATATTTTTTCTATTGATAAGCAAATCATAGCCTTTAAAGATAATAATGTAAGAATCAAACGGAAAGTTAAAAGTGGGAACTCTATTCTTTATGAAGAGGAGGTTTATAAGAGCTATGACGTAGTGATGACTTTGTCGGATGGAAAATGGCGAGTGCTCCACATGAAAGAAATAGAGAATCAAAGACAAGTACATAACGTCAAAAGTACAGCTCGTTTCGTTATGGACTCGACAGTTACTTTTGTTGGTAACAGGGGTGAAGTTGCATCTTTGAAACCGATAGTGAGTTGTGCTGCTAAGCCAAAGAGTGGATTTCATAAGATTAAAAAAGGAGAAACTCTTTATAGACTATCTAAAAAATATAATACCTCTGTAAAGCAGATATTGAATTGGAATAGAGTCAAAAATATTTCTGACATTAAGGTTTGTAGCCATATCAGAGTAAAGCCTCCTAAAAACAAAAGAAAGAAAATTGTACTTGTCACTCCTAGAGTAGAAAAAGCAAATACTCAGAAAAATATAATTGTCAAAAAGAATGAATCTATTTTTTCAATGGCAAAAAGGATGAATATGGAAGCATCTCTATTAAAGGAGTACAATAAGCTAGACTCCTATGAATTGGAAGAAGGACAGGTGCTGAAAATTCCAAATTTGCTCGATGTCAATAAGTCAGCATTGAAAAATATCAGAGGTATCAATTATTATCCTCAAGATACGCCTTGGTGGGATTTTTGGATCAAATTTGACTCTAAAGTCGTAAGAAAAGATTTACTAGCTATTAAGCAACTGAAAATGAATACCGTTAGAGTATTTGTGCCTAGTGATGGCGTCATACCTGGTTTACAATTTAAGGTGATGCTCGATAAATTAGAAAAACTAATGGATGAGTGTTCACAACTTGATCTGCAAGTCATGATTACCCTCTTTGACTTTCCAGTTAGTTTTGATTTAGAGTATTACACAAAATCCGAGACTCAATTAAAAGGGCTGATGGAAAGATTCAAAGATCATTCGGCTTTGCTGGGATGGGATTTGAAAAATGAGCCTGACTTAGATTTTAAAATCCATGGAAAGAAAAAGGTCCTACAGTGGCTTGATTATTTAATCGAAAGAGGAAGAGCGTATGATCCAAATCATATTTTAACTATTGGATGGTCAAGCCCCGAAGCAGCAGTAAATCTAGCGGATAAGTTAGACCTGATCAGTTACCACTACTATAGAGATCCAAAATCTTTAAAGCTAGATATGCTCAAGCTTAAAGCAGAAGTTTATGATAAGCCGCTTTTGATGCAAGAGTTTGGCCTTCCTTCAAATTGGAAATGGTATAAGCCCTTAGGTTATTCTGAGGATGACCAAGCTGAGTATCTAGCCGAATTTAAAAATAAAATGGAAGAAAATGAATTGCCATATTTGCTATGGACACTTTATGATTTCACAGAGATACCTACACAAGTTTTTGGGTATAAGAAGTGGGCTAACAGCAAACAAAAATATTTTGGATTGATTGATAGAAAGGGTAGAAAAAAACCAGCCTATTATATTTTTGCTCCCGAGATAAAGCGAGATAAATAATTATTTTACAACCAGCCTTTTGAAGTGCATAACATACCAATCAGCAATATCTCCAATAGGTAATCCATTTGCAGCAACATAATTTTGTTTTGCTATTACCTTCCTATGTTGATCATCAGTCAATAGTTTTTTCATAGCTTCTGCCATCTCGTCTATACTATTCGGTTTGAAATATGCTCCTACATAGCCTTCTTCTGTAATGAGCTCTTTTAGATCTCCTATATTAGGCAGCATGACCGACTTTCCGTAGCTACCAGCCTGATGTAGCACACCTGAACTGCCTGTTGTACTTGTATAATCGAAAGCAACTATCGTACTCGATGAAAATAAGTTTGCTACATCTTCTTCTTCGACATATCCTTTAAAGTGCAGCCCATGGCAGCTTTTGTATTTCTCCCTTACTTCTTCTAGGTAACCTTTCACATTCGGATTATCAGTTCCAGCAATAGTGAGTTCTATTTGAAAATGAACTTCTTGACGAACCTTTTTCATTGCTTCAATCAAATTTTCAACCTTTTTATAAGTTCCAAATTTTCCAAACGTCAAAATATTTCTAATTTCTGGATTAAAGTCGAAGTCAGGAACTTTATTAGATTTATAACTACCATGGGGTAGGAGTACTATATTCTTGCATCCATATTTTTTTTCAAGGATATGAACATACTTTGGAATAGTCACCCCAACCAGATTAGCAGAAAGAATGAGTTTAGTAATTTGCTTTCCCACCATATTGTAAAACCAGGCCATTACTGGATTTTGTGTAATACCTGCAGAACCGTAGTCTACTGTTTCTATTATATTGTGCAAAAGTACCATAGAGGGTATGCCACTCCACTTCGTCATTAAAGGCCCTAGTAGTCCAAGTGTTGCTGATACCTTATTGTCTCCAAAAGATAGAAATTGTAAATTATATAAAACTACATCTGGATTAATTGTGTCAACGGTCTTTTTGATTTTAAGAGTTGTATTTGTTTCATTGAAGGACCATACCGGATGAATATAAATATGCTCAGGTCTTCCTTCCGAAGGATAAATTTTATTGTCGGGAAGTATATCTGTTATGATATGAATCTCCTTGATATCTGATTTTATTTTGAACTGTTCTACTAGATGAAAAGCGTACTCATTTAAAGTACCCTTACTTGGTGGATAAGGGGATACGATCGCCAATATGAGCGGCTTAGCCTCATTATATATTTCTTCCTGCCTTGGCTTTATAGAGTTGCTCACTTGAAAAGAAATTTCGGGTGCAGAAGGATTCGTGAAGCTGTTATAATTACTTTTCATATTAAGATATATCCTGATTAAGAATTAGGCTACGACTAAATTGTTGTTCTCTTTTTCGTTTGCGTATGCTGTAAACTTGTTGATATATGATCATAGCAGCAAGCATGATACCCATCACTGCAATCTGTACATGTATGATTTCTAACATGGAATTATGGAAGAAGAATATTCCAATTACTTGTAGCAAACCTATGAATAGGGATATAGCTACTGGTATATAGTTCTCTAATGACATGTGATAATAGACGAACACATTCGCACAAGAGAACAGAGTAGTGGCCGTTGCATATTGCCACAATAATGGTGCTGTTGATAAGTAAGCTTCTCCAAACATGATACGCATTACTAAGTTGTCCATAAGATAGCATCCAGCTATAACTGAGCTACCAAATAGACTTACGATCGCAAGCGATCCCCAAAAATATTGTATATGCGGCTCCCCCTTTTTTTCTTTCTCTATGATCTTAGGAAAGAGCACGGTGACAATAGACCAAGTTGCAAAAAACACAACCCTTCCTATGAGTGCTAATGAAGCGTATAGACCAGCCTCTTTATTTTCAAAAAAATGTTTTACAAGTAGCACATCACTATTATTAATTATGATTTGACTAAATTCATACATAGCCACTATGCCCAAGAAATAGTATAGCTGTTTCGATTGTGCAAAAGTGTTCTCTTTAAAAAGTGAAGCTGACGGTAGTCTTCCAAAATAAGCCGCCGCGGCGAAGGATGCAATAAAGCCTAAAGCTATGGCCTCTATATCCCAAGTTTGATTGTAGGAAAAACAAATATATATTAGCACAGTAGTAAATACTACTCTTGTTATCATTTCAACCAGATAGGTAAAAGCCAGTTTTTTAAATTGTGATTTTCCTTGAAAGTAACCACGTGATACACATAAGTCAATGTATAATGGGATGGCTACAAATAGGATCACTAAGGGCGTCGCCGTCTTGAAGTTTAGAAAAGACATGATAGCCGAACTGGCCATGACGAGTATAAATGAAATAGTTACTGAAAAAATCAAAGCCGCTCTTTTCATCCAACCTAAGAAGGCTTCTTGACGCAATTGATTGCCCTCAGCATTATACTCAGAAATAAATTTTGTAGTTGCTAATTGAACCCCCAAAGCGATGAATGATAGAACCAAGACTAAGGTAGCTATGATATTGGCTGCCGCAAATTCTTCAGGACCGAGAAATCTACCCAATAGAAGATTGAGACCATAGTTGCCGATATTGACCACAAGGGTACTCAAAAAGAGAAACCCGCTTTCTCCAAATATGTTAATCAGACGCTTCACTAATTAACTAGCTTGAAGCTATACTTTGATTTAAATTCAACTTACTCAAATGCAGATATTCAACTATGGGACTGTCTGCAGATATGAGCATAGAAAAGGACTTCTTTCTTTTTTCTGTAATGCTTTTTAGCATGAATACAGCATTAAAACCAGTCAGGTCAAGTTCTTTTATATTTCGCAAATCAAGCACTATACGCTTAGGCTGCTCTTCTAATACAGATCCAATTTTTTGCCTAAACTCAAGAGCTGCTATTCCAACTAATCTACCAGATAGTAGTATCCCTTGTATTTTATTCTCAGTATTTATTTCAATCGATAGCATCTCTATTTTATTGTATTTTTTTACCAAAAGTGTACACCCCTTGTACTCCAAATGCAGAGTATCTAAATCCTGTTACTGTAGATTGAGAAGCATTACTAGTATTGTAGTATAATAGGAGATGTCCATTTCTTTTAAACCTCCAGCCTAGCTTAGCCTCTACTCTCCGTGTAAATTCGGGATCTGTTTCTCTAGTAGTTTGTGTGCCAAATGCAACAGTTAAGTCGAAGATGACCTTGTTCTTTTTTCTGTCAATATTATTAATATTGAAAAATCCTTCCGTTGCTTGAAAGTAAGATGGACTAAAATAAAGCAATGGATATGATTCACGATGTGTCATTACATTATAATTAATTCCAAATTTGATATAAGGTATTTCGTTAAGATTGTAATACAATGAGGCGAATAATAAATTTCTTAGATTGTCATCCGTCTGAGTAGTAGAAATAAACTGAGTATATAGACCTACTTTAAATGGAGACCTAAAGTGATAGATTAATTTATGATGGCTCATGATGATCCCAGAACGCAAAAGATCAGCATTATAATTGTGCGCCTCTTGGATGAAGTTATAGGCCAAAGTTTGATTTTTTGTGATGTCATATTGCACACCAACATCAAGTAGTATGTCCTCCCTAATTTCAGATTTATCACTATCTAGACTACGCGTAGGTATCATCTGTGCGGTGAAACTTAACTGCTTAAAAGCTTGAAATTTGGTTCCAATACCTACCCCTATTTGCGTGGCATTATTTTCTTTAGTGACTTGCTCTAGTCTACGATGGGTGAAATGAATGAATGATCTAAATCGACCATTATCTCCGATCTCAAATTTAGCTTGGCTAACGTGAGCAAAATTATCTCCAATATCGGAAGCGTACATATGATCTAAAGTCAACTTTGGACGATACTCATCTTTGACGACTTCACGTAATAGTAGTGCATCAGGTTGGTTGGGTACAATCTTTAAGGCTTGATTGATGTAACTCACAGCATCCTTATATTTCTTCTCACCACGCATAGCCTCAGCTAGTCCCATTTTTACTTCGAATGATGGCGTATAAGTAGTATCCAAAAAGTGATAATAATTCAACCCCTTTTTTGTTTCATTATCCCACACATACATTCTCCCCCGAGCAAGTATTAGCTCTGGTTTGTCCACACCATAGGTTTGCATCAAAGTATCGATTAGGTAATGAGCGTCTTGATATTGACGGTTGAAGCCCAGAGCATTTACTAAACCTACACAAGCTCTAATTTTATCTTTTTCTGACACCTTTGGATTGTCAGCTATTTTGATAGCTGTCTCCGCAAACATTTTTGCCTTTTGCTTTTGATGTAAAAGTACATTAGTGTAGGAGAGCCCCATCGTCCCTTCTAGTGGTTCTATTTCTTTTTCGGTAAGTTCCTGATAAATTTTATTGGCTTTGTGCGGCTTGTCCATCCAAAGATAATTCACAGCTTTATTGAGCAACGCTTCTCGATCATTTGGATTATGAGCGAGGATGGTATCTAGATGCATCATCGAGCTATCAAAACTTAGCTCATTTCTTTGGTCGGCTGAGATCGCAAGTAGGATATATTTTTTACTCAACTCTGCACTACTGTTACTTGGTTCTATATGGAGTGACTTGTCAATATACCACAAGGCAGTATCGTTATTTTTTAGACCTGCATTTGCATTAGCAAAGCCAAGGTTAGCGACAAAGTGATTTGGATTCACCTTTAGTAGTTCTTCGTAAAGCTGAAAAGCTTCCCCATATCTTTCATTCCACATATACGCTTCCGCCAAGTTTAGTAGAATTTCGTAATCATTGGGATAGTGTACACTTAGCGATTGAAATCGAGTCAAAGCTTCTTCCTTCCCTCCACCTAGACCAAGTGCACGCGCATAACAAAGTTGTGCTGTTTTGTTGTCTGGATAGGATTGTAGCACCTCATCGAAGTATTCTTCCGCTTCAGCAAATTGACCATCTTCTAAATAAGAAAAGCCCTCTTGCATATCTACCTGAGCATATACAAGATGACACAAAAGGCATAGAATTATGCCCAGGTTCAACTTTTTATTTTTTCGCACTGTGTATGTTTTAGTATGTGCCCATTCAATGACGGTATCTAATCTCAGGACAAGGAACATACCAATTTAGATAATCGGTGAACCCCTTTTTTATCCATTGCAGAATATCTTAAATAACGGCTTTGATTGGCTCTGAAATTTCACCAGTGGTCTATCGCTAGTTCTAAGGAGCGCAAAAAAAGATCTTATTTATGACATCTTCTGCTACGGAGGTAAGTTGGTAGTAATGACATTAAAAAAAATTCCAGACTATTAGCAATTGTGACATTATAGAGAACGTAACAAATTAGCCGATTTTACACTTGGTATCCTTGCAGAAAAAGCTTAATACGTTAAATGTATTTGGTCAATATATTAGGCAGTAAGATTTTGCTTGATATCATCTCTATTCTAATTAGATATAGATATCAAGTGACTATTATTTCTAAGAAAAATTTTATGTGGGGCCTACCTCCGCAGCCTGCTTCCTTCCATACGCAGACGGAGGTCGCTATGTATCCGTAGCTCGTTATTCACTCGGCCCTGCACCCAGATGGCGAAAGAACCGCCATCTGTGCTTGGTCTGACGAACCAACGCACATGAACCACCCGTATCGTCACTACTGCACAGCGGCTAGTCCAAAAGATTTATCTTAAAGATAATCAGAGGATCACTTCATTTAGAAGGAAACCAATAGAGAGTGATATGTTTTAGATAACTAAGTCATATAAGCAAGTCTTAGCTTGCAAGAAATAGAAGAAAAGAAATTGGACCATCAATAAAATTGTATTTATTGAAAATAAAACGGCACACCAGTCTATTTTAATGACAATGAGTTTAAATACAGAAAGAAGAAAAAATTATAACCCATAATCCATAATCCATAATCCATAACTCATAATCCATAATCCCCTAATCCCTTTCCCCCAGCCATTGCACCAACTCTTTCCTTAGATCATTATCACTGTGTGCCCAAGAGGCGGCATCAAGATGGCAGCCATTTTCAATTAAAGTAAATTGTAGATTGCCAGGAAACATTTCGTGGTACTTTGACCTAAAACTTTCTGAAGCTTCAAATGTGACGAAAGCATCTTTGTTTCCGTGTGCGCAGAGAATGGGCAGAGGTTTACAACCTGATAAATAGTGCATAGGATTTGCACTTTGGTATCGAATAGAGTCAGGCTTTCCTGCGTATCTAGAAAGGACAAATGTTTTCTTCATCTTACTCAAATCTAGAGGTGGAGCATATAAGAACATCCCTTTTATTTGGCTTTGTTCTAAACCAGCTCGCTCAAGCATGCTTGGGTTGAAGTATAGTAAAGAGACCAAATTTGCACCAGCACTCACGCCACCCAGGATGATCTTTTGTTGATTATGAATTTTCCCTTCGTACCTTAAATTTTGTACTTTTTTAGTACAAGTAATAACATCGTCGATAATCTCGTCAGCAGTATACCTTGGGAGCTTTCTGTAAGATGGCATGATTACCTGATACCCCAACTTAGTGAAAAGAGCAGCTTTCTTCGAAAATAATTCTGGTTTACCGAATATCCATCCCCCTCCATGATAATAAATCAAAAGTGGCTTTGATTTATCCAATTTTTTGGGAGAGTAAAGCATTGTATACTGCTTAGGATGCGGACCATAGGCAATCCTCTCACTTACAAGGTGATCAGGTAGACCAACAGATAAAGTTTTACTCCAGTAACTAAGCAATTGCGCCAATTCAAAACCAACAGTTCCTTTAAACATATTCTTCAAATATAAAAACTTTAACAAAACGGAAAGACACAAAGATGTAAATGGTACGTTTTATGACATAGATATCAAAATATTTTAATATGAAAAAGTCCCTCATTGCCCTATTTTGTGCATTTCCATTACTCCTAATTTTCTCTTGCAAATCGGATGACGGTGATCCCGTCAACCCAGATACTAGAGATCAATCTCAGTTTGAGATCAAAATTGAAAATCAATTTGTCTCAGCTCCTTCAAAAGTGTCGGTATTCTATCGAGTGGTAGATGGATTAGGCAATCCTGTGGCAGGCCTAACGGAAGATGAATTCACGATTTACGAAAAAGGTAGAAATGATGTAGAGTTCAATTTGATCTCAAGAGATGAGGCAGATCGTGTAATCTCTGACAATAAAGACATCTTTAGATATAATGTAGTATTGCTATTGGATTTAAGTGGGTCAGTGATTGCTAATGATCTCGATGCTTTGAAAGTATCATCTAACCAATTCGTCACCAACTTATTGAATACGCAAAACAACTCTACCAAAATTAGCATTTACTGGTTTGATGGTCTTGATTTATTACATGAACTAGTGGGTCCTACAGAAAATCTTGATTTGCTGACCAATGCTATTGATGGAATGAATGAAAATATATCAACCGATAAATCAACAGACTTGTATGGAGCAATCCTAAAAGGTACAGAGAAGGCTCAAGATGCAGTGGCCGTTAATATCGCCTCTGGATTTCAAGCGGCTGCATCAGTTATCACATTTACGGATGGTACAGATCAAGCGGCAAGATATTTACGCACTGATGCTGTAGAAGCTGTTAGGCTTGCTTCTGCTTCAATTGACTATTACACAATCGGGCTAGGTAATGAAATAGATCAGGATGTACTCGATGCCTTAGGGCCGAAGAGTTCTCTTTCTGCTGATAATCCAGATGACTTGTCTGTAAAATTTACAGAGATATCCAACAATATTTTTAACGAAGCCAACAGCTTCTATCTTTTTGAGTATTGTACACCTAAGCGTGATGGCTCAGGTACTAATGATCTGCGTATAGAAGTTGAAACCGCTCTCGGAAGTGGCGTACAAAATACCACTTTTGATGCTACAGGCTTTCAAAGTGGATCCTGCGAATTATTCTAGAAATCTTATATAGAAGCTCATAATCTAACAGCCTTGAAAAGAGAGTAAGAAGTCAAGTGGTTAAAAAATTGAGTACTCCATTTTGGTTTTACGCCTTGATGTTTTGCTATTCGGTATTACGCTTGATAGTATGGTGGAGTCAAACCAAAATGATATGGGATGAGCCAAGTAATCATTGCTGTTAATTTGGTGATTACACTAAATATTAGTCTCTGAAAACTATTATATTTTAATTCGAACGCCTTCCGTAATACTTCAGGAAGGAGGCCAGCAGCAAATAGCTTAGCTAAAAAACCAGGGACTAATGGAAGATCAAAAATTATCTTTGCAAGTGATTTTGCAGGTTCGTCTACTCGCAAATAATCGCCGCGTATCATATCATAAAAATATACTTTGAAAGTATAATTATCTGGATATGCACTAGGTGGGATACCCATCACGGTTGCATCTAATTTTGACTCTTCGAAAAATTGTTCTTTTTGATGCTCTTCCAATATACCATTAATTAATTTATACACCGGGAGACTTGAAAAACTAATTTGAATAACACCCAACAAAGATGTGGGTATTCATTCGCGCAATATTCTTCTTGCTGTAATCTTCCTTTCTTCATTATACATATCTTTCCTTGAACCATATTATGTATACCGTGCAATTTCATTCCGGAATGTAAGGCGGTCCTCTGGTCTCCGAAATAAATCTTAATCATACTTATGAAGGTTCTTTCTGCTCTACCTAAGTAATCTCTACTAAATTGACTAAACTTGGCGACACCATCTGCAACAGCAGGATGTGCTATTTGCAACAATAAAGCACTGTATGCGTCCAAGATTACTGCAGGGCATCCGTATATTTTCCAATGCATGCACCAGGGCCAAATAGTCCCTCTACTTTTTGTATATTTAAAAAGTAGCTTTCGGTAAGGTTTCATAAGAAAAAAAACTGATAAATTTAGAATATCATCAGGCTGTCCCTCTAACTCGTTTATAAATCTTAGCGATAAAATAGATCGCCACGCCAAAGGCAAGGATGTAGGGTAGAGTAAGCACAAACTCCTCCATGCTGCGCAGGGTAGCCAGCAAGACAATCGTCAAAAGTAGGATAGAAGGAACCTCGTTGAAGAGCCGAAATCCGAAGGCAGACATGACTTCTTCGCCTCGCTCTAACTTATCAATAACCAGCTTACAATAATAATGATAGCCCGTCAAAATAAACAACAGGACTAGCTTGATATGTAGCCAAGTATTCATGACAAACCAATCCCAACCGTGGAGGCAAATCATCGCAGTACCGCAAGACCAAGTCAAGATCGCCGCCACATTGCAGATAATTTTATAGACACGTTTTTGCATCAGAGTGAATTGTGCCTGGAGAATACTTCTGTCTGGGTCTGGCTTTTGACCTGATTCGACATGATAGACAAACATGCGGACGAGATAAAACAAGCCAGCAAACCAAGCAACAAATCCAAACACGTGTAATGCCTTAAAATACAAAATCATAATGATGACATTGAGGTAAGACAAACATAGGGTATTAACAGATGAGTCGCTTCATCTGAATGATAGAAATAGTCACTAGAATTTTTGTTTTTACTGTGCTTTGACGCATTCTCTAATTTTTCTTGATACACAAGGTGCATTTTTTACTTAATCATAAAATTGTAAGTGATTGATAATCAATAAGAAAATTCATTTTTGAATTCAGAAGCCGTTTTATTTACCTCCATTTATCCCGAACTAACATTTATTAGTCTAAAAGCTTTGGAAATCAAAGAGTAAATATGTTGTTTTGGGGGCTGCATGAAGCTAGAAACTACATACAAAGACATATTTTCTCTTTCTGGTCCGATAATGATTGGGAGTGCCGTCCAACAGATTATTGTTTTGACGGACGGTGTGTTTCTATATCATAAGAGTGAATTAGATTTTGGCGCGATAGGATTTGTGAGTGTTTTCTATTTGATGATAGCAGCTATTGGCTACAATTTTTCCAAAGGCGGTCAGATTATGATCGCTCGTAGAGCAAGTGAAAACAATCCTACCAAAGTAGGAGAGGTATTCCAAGCCATGCTCTTTTTTGAGTTCTTTTTAGCCGTTATTCTTTTCTTAGTGATGCAGTATGGGGGGTACTACATCTTTTCGATTTTCACTAATTCCGATGCTGTCTTTAATAAGTCTTTGGAGTATCTAGAATTTAGGTCCTACGGCGTTTTTTTTTCTTATGTAGGCTTGAGTTTTATTGCATTATATACAGGAATCTCAAGGACCAAATTTATCCTCATAGATTCCGTCCTCTTGGCTTTGGCAAATGTGGTACTCAACTATGGATTTATATTTGGACATTTAGGACTGCCCGAGTTAGGTATTCAAGGTGCGGGAATAGCAAGTACCATTGCAGAAATCTTCGCCTTTATGGTATTCCTGATCTATATCATGTTCGATAAGAAAATCAGAAAGTTTAAGCTGTTTTCCATACCTAAGGTTATAGATTTTGATGCTATACGGACACAGGTAAAAATTTCCTCACCAGTGGTCATGCAAGCCGTCGTGGGATTTGGTTCCTGGTTTGCTTTTTTTGGAATTATCGAAAATCTAGGTGAGCGACCTTTGGCTATTACGAATCTAGTACGAATGATCTATCTTACGCTATCTATACCGACCTGGGGTTTTGCTTCTGGGGCCAATACTTTGATTAGTAATTATATTGGAATGGGTAAGCGAGATCAGGTAATCCCTCTGCTTTGGAAGATTAGCAAAATCTGCTTGCTCTGGACATGTATCTTGCTATTACCAGTGCTGTTGTTTCCAAAGTATATCCTCTATCCATTATTTGGAAAGCAGGATATGTCGCTGATTGTAGAGTCGCAACCTATACTATATGTCATGGGAGGCATCTTGATTTTATTTTCGGTTTCTGCAGTTTTCTTCAATGGCTTAGCTGCTACTGGAGCCACCAAATTTGGCCTTATGATACAAACTGTTTCGGTGGTGATGTATTTAATTTATGTCTATGTAGTCATCGAAATTATGCAGTTAGGATTAGGCTGGGCATGGGCTTCTGAAATATTTTATTGGCTGTTTATTTTTGTTGTCTCGTACTGGTTCTTGAAGACTTCTCGTTGGCATGGATTAAAAGTATAATGTGTAACAGTCTAGCAAAATTTAGCGACTGTAAGGTCTCGATGAAATAAGAGCTCAAAAGCATACCCTAATTGGGTTAATTTTCTCAATAAAAATTAACATTTTTTGACTTAGCTTCTATATGGAGCTATCTTGTTGATATATGCTAAATACGCATATTACAACATAGCAGCCCATGCGTAAATCTATTACTTTTAAAATACTTTTTTCTTTAGTATTGTGTACTATGGCCAACATCCTTGTGGGCCAAACTAAGATGCCACTAGGCTTAAAAAACTCAAATCTTTCTGCGCTTACTTCCACAAAGGTTAATTCAATAACCTACGATAAAGTTCAACAAAGAGATCTTGATAATAACTGGCAGGATAGGGTATCCGTTCCTGCTGATGTCAGTCTAGGACTAGCTCAAGGAGAGTGGTCTACTTTAGATAATGGAGATCGCCTATGGAGAATCCAGTTGCTTTGTAAAAATGCCAAAGGAATGGCGCTCATGCTCAAAAATGTACACCTACCTTTAGGTGCTACTATGCATCTTTATTCTGCAGATAGCAAGCATATTTTGAATAGCTTCAGCCAAACTGATATAAACCCGAAAGGGAACATGATGATTGGACCAGCTATTGGCAATAAAATAATATTAGAATATTATGAGCCAAAAAGTGTGAATGGCCAAGGGAATTTTGATTTATTCAGAATCCAAAGATTATATAAAGAATATATGCCTTTGACTAATTTTTCAACTGAGCGAGCCTTTGGTGATGCTTGGGATTGTCAAATTAATTTGAACTGTGATTCTTCTGGAGACTTTGACGATATAGAGCGATCTGTAGCTCGTATTTTGATGACCATGGAGGAGGGCATGGTTTATTGCTCAGGTTCACTGATGAATAATACAGCGCAGGACATGACGCCGTACCTACTGACGGCATATCACTGCGCTAGTGAATTTACACCCTTATATGAGTTCTATAGATTTGATTTCAATTATAATAGCTCTTTTTGCAGCAATCCTGCACAGGAGCCACCGTATAAGTCTCTTTTAGGCTGTGCTCAAATGGCAGGCTATGCAGATAGTGATTTCGAATTGCTTAGGCTTTTTCAATCTATACCTTCCTCTTTCAATGCATACTTTGCTGGCTGGAATCGAATTCAAAATTATTTACCAGATACAACTACATTGATACATCATCCAAGTGGTGATGTCAAAAAAATTACCCAAGATTATAATCCCATCATTGTATTCAATGCAATAATAGACTGGGATAATGGTCTACAGACTTCTCCACGATCTCACTTTAGAGGATTTCCTGACTCAGGAGCTTTTCAGGGTGGTAGTTCTGGTTCTCCATACGTGGACAATAATGGCCACGTCATCGGTCAACTTCATGGTGGAGATGCACTCTGCGATGAGCCAAAAGCCTTTTGTGGTCGTTTGACCAATTCTTGGGTTGGTGGCGGTGATGCCTCGTCTCGCTTGAGAGACTGGTTGGATCCAATCGGAGCAGGTACCTTGATACTAGATGGACTAGATCCAAGTAATATAACTTCTAATGTTGCCACCATCTCAGGTAGAATAGTAGACATCAAAGGTAAGCCTATGAGTACTACTTTGGTTTATTTGACAACTGACAATGCTTTTCCGATCAATACGAGTTCGATCGTAGCTACTGCTAATACTGATGCTGATGGAAATTACACTTTTGAGGGTGTCGCTACAGGGCAAAATTACTATGTCTCTTCTACTAATGATAGGTGTAGGAGAGAAGGCTTGAGTGGAAATGATATGACACAAATAATTTTCCACTTACTTTTTCAGAATCGTTTCTCTTCACCTTATCAATATCTGGCTGCGGATGTCAACAATGATGGATTTGTAACAGTCAATGATGTTATTTTCATTCGCGAATTGTTGCTTGGCCTCATTGATGAATTTCCGGAGCATGATTCTTTCATTATCCTTAGAAGTGATATGGTATTTGAGGAAGACAATCCTTTGGAAAGCGACTGGCAGACTGGAGGTATGCTTTTTCAAGTAAGCAACCTTTCAGGCCCAGCCTTAGTGCCTGACTTTGTAGCATATAAGATTGGAGATTCTACACTCTCTTTTGATGTGGATGGTTGTGATTAGCAGTGGATACTTTTTGAATTAGTGCCATTGCGTCTCTAAAAGTCTTGCTTTAAATTTCCTCTTACATTCTTTGTTTTTCCTCTTGCTCAATAAAAGGCATGCCTTTTCTCTACAATGCTCTTGCTCTTGCTCGTGACTCTTGCTGTCTTACCTTACTCGACTTCCTTTTGAAGCACAATACGCTCTGAAGTACCAACTCTATTCATAGCAAAAACTAAATTGAGATCTTCGTCAAAATCAAATTTCACTAACTTTTCTAATTTGCCTTCTGCAGTCGTATATAGGTTTCTTCCAAATACTCTAAAGGTACCTTTCTCAGATTCACCACCATAACTTGCTTGATATGTATCATCTGCATTAAAGACAAATTGGACTTTTCCTGGGTTCGGTTTTTCCTTTCCTTCTACAGTCCAAGAGATACCTTTCCAACTACCTACGAGCTGATCGGCGAGCTCATCTCCACAGCTGCTACACAATGCGAGACAAGCAAAAGTGATAATAAAGAAATAACATTTCATGATGTGTGGTTTATGGTTATAACGTGGGAACAATCTAAAGTTACAAGCTAAGTCTTAGTCTATTTCTTAAAGGCAATTTTTAAGCATTCTTTCATAATGTCCGCAGCTTCTTTTAAATCTTCTTGCGTATGAGCAGCAGATACAAAACCGACCTCATAACCACTAGGTCCGAGATATATGCCTCTTTGTAAAAGTTCATGGTGCAACACTTTGAACTTCTCCATAGAAGCAGGATCTATTTGATCTGCTCTGATGATCCTTTCTTCCGTAAAGGCTATCCAAAATATGGATCCAATAGTCGGGATAGTCAATTCCATATGTTCGGCCGCTGTAAAAGCTAGGATATCGTCTACAAAGGCACGTGTCTTTGCCTCCATATCTTCATAAAAGTTCGGTACTAATAGTTGCTGTAAAGCCGCATATCCCGCTGACATGGCTACTGGGTTAGCGGACAGGGTTCCTGCTTGATATACGGGCCCTTCGGGTGCGACGTGACTCATGATTTCATGACTTGCAGCATATGCACCGACTGGCAATCCACCACCGATAATCTTTCCAAAAGTGATGATGTCAGGTTGTATACCGTAGTGATGAGTAGCACCTTCAAAACCAACTCTAAAGCCTGAAATCACCTCATCGAAAATCAACATTGCGCCATGCTTGTAGCATTTCTTTCTCAAACATTCTAGGAAGTTTTTATTTTGTAAAAGCAGACCATTATTTGCAGGGACTGGTTCTATAATTATGCAAGCCACTTCATCTCCCATCTTCATCATGAGCTCATGCAGCGCATCGCTATCACCAAGTGGCAACACAATAGTTTCTTTAGCAAAAGCCTCAGGTATACCCGCCGATGTGCTTTCTCCAAAGGTGGCTAAGCCCGAGCCTGCCTTGACAAGTAGAGAGTCAACATGACCATGATAGCAGCCCTCAAATTTGATGATTTTGTCTCTACCTGTCACCCCTCTAGCCAATCGTATCGCTGACATCACAGCCTCCGTTCCTGAACTTACAAATCTAATTTTGTCGATATACCTATTGTTATCTACGATCAGTTTTCCTAGTTCATTTCCCAGCTTGGTTGGCGTCCCGAAGGAAGTTCCCTTACCGATAGTCGCTATGACATCTTCTTTTATTTTGGCATTATTATGTCCTAATATGAGCGGTCCCCAGCTACAGCAAAAGTCTAAGTAGCTATTGTCATCCTCATCTACAATCCTGCACCCAGCAGCTTCTTTTATAAACAAGGGTGGCCCTGATACGGACTTGAAGGCACGCACTGGAGAGTTCACCCCGCCTGGAAAATATTGCTTTGCCTCATCAAATAGCGCCGCGGATTTCGTTCGATTTTTAGTAGTTATTTCCATATCCCAAATCTAATAATATAAATGTTGCCTTCAGCATTTACTGTTCGCTTTAGTTTTGGAGGGCTCAAATTTTACAAAAATATGTAAGTTTCATTTGAATGAGATTGGCAACAGGAGAAAGCAATATTATTCTTATTTGCCATTCGGATTATAATTATTTATATATTTGAGCCAAACTTCAATAATGGATCTTATTTCTGAGGTAAGCGAAGAACTTGCTTATTATTTACTTGCGGAGAAAAAAGCCTGCCTTCCTGGACTAGGTTGCTTCCAAGCGGTATACCAATCTGCTATTCTAGATCCATCTACTGACACTCTTCGAGCCCCTGCAGAGTCCATTACATTTGATATTGCTACTGAAGAAGACCATCATTTTGTTCAATATCTCACAGAGCAACTTCCGACTAAGGATGTATATGAAACTTTTAAGCAAAGGATTATTGATCTACTCATGTCAGATACAGAGGTAGGCCTTCCAGGTCTTGGACATCTTATTGCAAATCAGAAAGGAGAGATCCAATTTGAGTATAATCCAAAGGATGAATTCGATTTTAATTTTGAAGATCTGGTCTTAACCCCTATTTCTGCAGTAGAAGATCCATCTGAAAATGTGGCTAGCAATGCTCCTAGAGCAGCGAATGTGCCAGCAAAGAAGAATGACCAAGGCATGTCCTTTCTTCGTATTGCTATGTTGGCTGTGGTATCGGCATTATGTCTTGCCGTACTTATCAATCATGATACCAGTGATTCAGTTCATGCGAAGCCGCAGTCAAAGCTAGTTAATAACAAAAATAATAACATAAATGTAAGTCCGAAAGCTATTCCAGATGAAGTCTTCATCGCTGCTGAAAGTCCTAGCGAGATGTACGGAAGACTAGAGGATAATGAGATAGCAGAGATAATTGAGCGGCAAGATGCCATGACTGAGCCAATACTAGCAAGAGCAACAAGATACGAAGTCGAAATCATCACCAATACTTTTGGTAGTAGAGATAATGTGGATCGCCAGATCAAGATGATAGAATCTCTTGGGTACCAAGGTACAGAGATAGTAAAGGGTAGTGGTCTAATTTCTACTGCGATAATACTGTCTTATTCAGATGAGGAGGAATTGACGGCAATACTAGAAAAAGTGAAGCATGAATTTCCTCGTGCTAAAGTCAATAAATAGGACACAGGAGTATCATCATACTATTCACGCATCTTTATATATAAAACTCATTACCATGTTGAATATTCCCAACCTGAAACATTTGGATTCTGATAACTTCTTTCTAATTGCAGGACCCTGTGCCATAGAAAGCGAAGAGATATGTATGAATGTAGCTGAGCGCATGGTAGCTATAACTGACAAATTTAAGATACCATATATTTTTAAGGGCTCATACCGAAAGGCGAATCGCACTAGGTTGGATTCATTTACTGGAATAGGTGATGATTTAGCTTTAGAAATCTTAGCCAAGGTAAAGCAACGTTTTGGTGTCCCAGTCACTACGGATATACACGCTGTAGATGAAGTAGCTAAGGCTGCTGAGGTGGCAGATGTATTGCAAATCCCAGCTTTCTTATGCAGACAAACGGAACTATTGGTAGCTGCTGCGAAGACGGGAAAGACTATAAGTATCAAAAAGGGTCAATTTATGGCACCAGGAGCTATGGGTTTTGCAGTTAGTAAAGTGACGGAAAGCGGAAATTCAAATGTAGCATTGATAGAACGAGGAACAACTTTTGGGTATCAGGATCTTGTGATAGATTATAGAGGCATTCCCGAGATGCAATCTTTTGGCGTGCCCGTAATTTTGGATTGTACGCATTCTTTGCAGCAGCCAAATAAGAGCTCTGGTGTCACTGGTGGTAAGCCAGCTTTGATCAGTACTGTGGCAAAAGCAGGTATTGCAGTAGGTGTGGATGGTTTATTTATTGAGACTCATCCAAATCCAAGCCAAGCAAAATCAGACGGAGCCAATATGTTGCCATTAGAAAATATGGAAAAATTACTCTCAAGCCTAATAAAAGTACACAAATCTATCATTTAGTCACAATAATATACTGCAAAAATTTGTTTGTGTAAGATATTGTTCTTATATTGCTATCATAACCAAAACATTTAGCTTATGAAAGTATTAAGAATATTTATAGTCCCCTTGCTTTCTCTAGCACTCATTTCTAGCATCTGTGCCCAAAAGACTGCTGAAAAAACGCTCATCAAGTCATTCAATCTTCAAGGCAATAATGTTGTAGATTTAGAACTAGGCAGCAACGTGGATGTCATAGAATGGAATTCTCCATCGCTTAGAATTGAAATGATTGTATCGATAGAAAATGGAAGTGAGACTATGTTGAAATCCCTAATAAAAGCGGGTAGGTACAATCCAGAGTCTGATGAAACAGCCGCAGGCTTCAGAGTCTATATGCCTGGACTCGAAAGGGAAATAACAGTTCAAGGTAAGCCTTTAAGAGATCATGTCTCTTATATAGTAAGCATACCATCAAATGTAAATGTTGCAGAGGATATCGCATCAACAGATGATAAAAAGTAACTAGGTATAAAGAAAATCGAGTAAATTTTTTCATTGAAAATTTTATTGCCTAAATAATTCTTAATGTGTATGACCTCTGTCAAACAATCTACATGTATGTGACAAACCCACATCACAACGCAAAAGGCTAATTCGTGAGAATTAGCCTTTTTTCATATAGGACTGACCAAATTTCATTTCTTGTTGTTTGATAGACAAATAAAGCTTATTTATTTGACACATTATTACCTTTTAGTATATTGTAAGCAATAAAAGCATTAGTAATATTATTATTAATGTAGATGCAATATATACCCCCTATAAGTCATTGTCTTTGAATCTGTTTTGGTTTAAATTGGGTATACGATTACACTAATACAAACAACAAAATATGATCAAGTACGGAATATTGGCAATTTTTCTTTGCCTCACCTACTTCTCTAGCGCTCAGAATGCTAAGATTATCAATAAAGACTTTGATATTGAATCCTTTGATTCAGTTTCCTTTGATTTATACGGGGAGACGATTTATGAACCTTGGGAGGCAGACTATGTACTCGTAGAGACTACCGTTAAGCTTTGGGATACCCCAAAGCGTCTTTTTCAAAATTATATTAATAAGGGTAGGTACTATTGCCATATTAAAGGAGCCGATGGTCAGGCTAAAATATCTTCCATTCCAGTGGAGAGACTTAAGCTTTCAAACCGAGAGTCGGTTGTGTCGGTAGTGTATTATCCGGCCAGCTTTAGAGTTATAGATTCTCAGATCATGCGTCAGGACGAGCAGCTGTCTTCAAAGGACGAAAAGAAAAAGTAAAGCTTAAATGCGTCTGTTTTTTGATCAACATCTTGATCGCAATATTTTATTTCAATCTATTTTTTAAATTTCTTTTCTTTCGAGCTAGG
>Ga0209187_1000459_pt1 | contig 70547 bp, 72 predicted proteins | sample BantaG_FD_187430 | JGI IMG/M metagenome (GOLD analysis project Ga0209187, IMG submission 187430) | Marine algal microbial communities from Bantry Bay, Ireland - BantryBay_4 metaG (SPAdes) (version 2) | ecosystem: Host-associated > Algae > Red algae > Unclassified | place: Bantry Bay, Ireland...
CGCCACCACCCGCAGCACACACGACGCCCGAGGCACTAGACGACCCAACGCCACCACCCGCAGCACACACGACGCCCGAGGCACTAGACGACCCAACGCCACCAGAACCCGACACGACGCCCGAGGCAATAGTCGACCCAACGCCACCACCCGCAGCACACACGACGCCCGAGGCAACAGACGACCCAACGCCACCAGCAGCAGCACACACGACACCCGAGGCAACAGACGACCCAACGCCACCAGCAGCAGCACACACGACGCCCGAGGCAACAGTCGACCCAACGCCACCAGCAGCAGCACACACGCCCGACGAGCCCGAACGCTCCGCTGAGCCGTCGCTGGATATCGCTCGCGGTGCCGACTCCAATGATGGCCTGCAGGACGCCCCGAAGGTCGACGAAGCGTCGACACCGCAAGAGGCTGGCGGCTTCGCCGATCTCGGTCTCAAGCCTGCACTGTTGACCGCGCTGCGTGCACTCGGCTACGAAGAGCCGACCCCGATTCAGCGCCAGGCGATACCGCTGATGCTCGACGGCGGCGACATGCTCGGTCAGGCAGCAACCGGCACCGGTAAGACGGCGGCCTTTGCGCTGCCCATTTTGAATGGCATTGAGCGCAACGATGCTGCCATCCCGCTTGCCCTCATCGTGGTGCCGACCCGCGAACTCGCCGTGCAGGTGAGCGAAGCGTTCTTCAAGTACGGACGCGAGTCTCGAGTCAAGGTGTTGCCGGTCTTCGGCGGCCAGCCGATCTCTCGCCAGTTGCAAGCGCTCAAGCGCGGCGTGCATGTGGTTGTCGGAACTCCGGGGCGCGTGATCGATCACATCAAGCGAGGGTCACTCGATCTCGATGCGGTACAGACGGTCGTGCTCGACGAGGCCGACGAAATGCTCGACATGGGTTTCACCGAAGACATCGAAGCCATCCTGAAAGCCACGCCGGACAACCGCCAGACGGTGTTGTTCTCGGCCACCATGCCCAAGCGAATCGAGAAGCTGGCTCGCAAGTACCAACGTGACCCCGACACCATCAAGATCGGCAAGACCAAGGGCGAAGAGGCCAATCCGCTGATTCGCCAGTCGGTCTACATGGTGTTGCGCTCACACAAGGCCAGTGCACTCGGTCGCATCCTCGATGTCGAAGCGCCGGAATCGGCCATCGTGTTCTGTCGCACTCGCCACGAGGTCGACGAGCTCACGGTCACCATGAATGGGCGGGGCTATCGGGCCGAGGCTCTGCACGGCGGCATGGACCAGAAGCAGCGCGACCGGGTCATGGCTCGGCTTCGAGATGGCACGGCCGAACTGCTGATCGCCACCGATGTAGCGGCTCGTGGTCTCGACGTTGACGGCCTTACCCATGTCGTGAACTACGACGTGCCCGCCGCACCCGAGTCCTATGTGCACCGCATCGGGCGTGTCGGCCGAGCTGGCCGCGAAGGGGTGGCGATCACCATCGCCGAACCCAAGCAACGACGGCTGCTCAGCAATATCGAGCGACTGACCAAGCAAACCTTCAAGATCGAGAAGGTGCCGTCGGTTGCCGATCTTCGCACGAAGCAGATCGAGATGACGGTCGGTTCGGTCAGCGACGCGCTGGACTCCGACGACCTGGCTGACTACGAGTCGGTGGTCGATGCGCTCAGCGACACCCACAGTGACCGAGAGATCGCACTGGCCGCCATCAAGCTGGTGCATCGGGCCCGAGGTGCGACCATCGACGAGCGCGAGATTCCCGATGCGTCCGACTGGAAGAACAACAAGGGCGGCAAGGGCAAAAAGGGTAAGTTCGACAAGGGTGGCAAGGGAAAGAAGGGTTCAAAGGGCAAGAGCTTCGACGGGCCCAAGGGCTTCGTCCATGTGGACATCGGGGCCAAGAACGGGCTTCGTCCCGGCGACCTGGTCGGCGCAATCGCCAATGAAGCAGGTCTGAGCGGCAGCGATATCGGCCCGATCAAGATTCAGGATCACTGGGCCAAGGTCGGCGTGCCCGAGTCCGAAGTCGACAACGTGCTGAATGCCATGAAGCGCACCACCATCAGAGGCAACAAAGCCAAGCTCCGCCGCTTCACCGAATAAAGGTCGCGTATCATCTGGGTCAGACCCAGATGATACGGATCACCGATATTCTGGCGGCGGTCACGCAGACGGCTAGTTTCGCGGCGTGAGTAGTAGCGAGTTTCCTGGGGTTATCGGCAAGACGGTCGGCGAATCCGAACCGCATTGGCCCGGGGCGCCTGCTGCACCAGCCGGCGCACCCAACGTGTTGATCATGATGCTCGACGATGTCGGTTTCGCCGACTTCGGTTGCTACGGGTCCGAGATCGACACACCGAACATCGACCGACTCGCCGAGCGCGGTCTTCGCTATACCGGCTTCCACACGACCGCCATGTGCTCGACGACTCGGGCATCGCTGCACACGGGCCGTAATCACCACTCGGTGGGCATGGGGTGCCTCTCGAACTTCGACTCGGGTTATCCCGGCTATCGCGGCAAGATCGATGCCCAAGCCCCGACGTTGGCCGAGACGCTGCGGCCGCACGGTTATCGCTCGTACTACGTGGGCAAATGGCATGTGACCCCGCTGACCCAGACCGGTCCAACGGGGCCGTTCGACGGTTGGCCACTTGCTCGTGGTTTCGACCGCTTCTATGGCTTTCTCGATGCCGAGACCGACCAGTATTCCCCCGAACTCGTGCGCGACAACAGCCATATCGAGGCGCCCGGCAACTACGCGACCGGCTACCACGTGACGCGGGATTTGGCGGATAACGCCATCGAGTATCTGGCCGGCCACGTCGCCGGCGTCCCCACCGTGCCATGGATGCTCATGCTCATGCCAGGTGCGTGCCATGCACCGCATCAGGCACCGCGGCGGCTGATCGACAAGTACGACGCCGTCTTCGCCAAGGGGTGGGATCAGACACGGCTAGATCGCCTGGAGCGCCAGATAGCGCTCGGCATGGTCCCCGCAGGTACGGCGTTGCCCGAGCGTAATTTCATGGTGCGACCCTGGGCGGATCATCCCGAAGACGAACGCCGCCTATTCACTCGACTGGCTGCCGCCTATGCCGCCATGCTCGAGCATGCCGACGAGCACTTTGGGCGGGTACTCGACTTCCTCGACGCATCGGAGCAACTCGACAACACCATCATCATGGCCCTGTCGGACAATGGCGCCAGCCAGGAAGGCGGGCCTCTCGGTTTCGTGAATGCCATGGGGCCGTACAACCTCGTTCCGGAGTCAATGGAAGCAAAGATCGCTCGCATCGACGACATCGGCGGACCTGACACCCACAGCAACTTTCCCTGGGGATGGGCGATGGCGTCGAACTCGCCACTCAAGCGCTACAAGCAGAACACTCATGGCGGCGGCGTGCGCGACCCCCTGGTCGTGGCCGGTCCCGGCGTGGGCGCAGGCTTGCGGCACAACTTCTGCCACGTCTCCGATCTGGCCCCCACCCTGCTCGAAGCAATCGGAATCGACGCGCCGGAGGCAACCGAAGGAGTCAGCTTCTCGGCGACGTTCGCTGCCGATGTCGCCACTTCCAAGACGGTGCAACATTTCGAGATGTTCGGACACCGTGGCATCTGGGTCGACGGGTGGAAGGCGGTGGCGTTTCACCAAGCGGGCACTCCGTTCGACGATGATCAGTGGGAGCTCTATCACCTCGACCAGGACTTCAACGAGCGCCATGACCTGGCCGCAGACCAGCCTGCCAAGCTGGCCGAGATGGTCGCCCGTTGGTGGGTCGAAGCCGAGAAGTATCAGGTCTTGCCGCTCGACGATCGCTTTGCCGAGCGTTTCGCCGAGAACGCCGAACGGCATCGAGGCGAACGAACGAACTACACATTCTGGCAAGGCATGGGCCACATCCCGTCGGAAGTCGCACCAGATCTGCGCAGCCGTAGTTACACGATCGAGGCCACATGTGAGATCCCCGCCGACGGCGCCGAGGGGGTGCTCGTCGCTCACGGCGACGCCACATCGGGCTATTCGCTGTTCGTGCGTGATGGCCGTCTGGTCCACGATCTGAACGTGGGTGGCGAGCACACCATTATCGAGTCGGATCGAGCCGTGCCTACCGGTGCGGTCAAACTTGGCTTCCGAATGCGGCGCTCGGCCAGCGGAGGGCCAACGCCCAGCGGCGTGGGCACCCTGCTGATCAACGGTGAGCCTGCAGGCAGCTTTGCAACCGAGCGCATCTTCTGGCTCATGATCTCGTGGTCGGGCCTCGACATCGGATTCGATCGAGGCACGACGGTGAGCGACTACGACCGCACCGGGCGATTCATGGGCCCGTTTGCGTTCACCGGCACGCTGGTGAGCGTCGTGGTTGACCTCGACGACGATCAGGAACTCGACCACCGCGCCCACGCCGAGAACGAAGTCGCTCGCGACTAGTAGCACCGTCCTGCGCCATACGTGGCAAAGACCTCGACCTCACGATGTAGCGTGCGGCTCAGAGAGCGGTTCAATCCGATTCGGTTGGCGGATCGTCGTCGAGCGCGGCTTCGCGTTTGTGGAGTTCGGCTTCCCATTCGAGCAGTCTTCGCTCTTTGACAGCGTCGGATTCCGTGATATCGCTGGATTCGGAGATCTCGGCGGCTGCCGCTGCGACCGACGGCGGCTTGATGCTCTTGCTTCAGGTTTGCCGTTCGGCTGGCACACCCGACTCGAGGCCTCTGCTGCGACCACGCTGGGTGTAGCCGGCTGGCCGATAGTGCCGCCGATCCCCAGGCCAGCACCTTCGGGGCGCCCGAGCAGCAACCAGGCGAGCGCTCCCGGCATGGACAACAAGCTCACCACGAAGAGCCAGGTGGTCTCGGGCAAATTGCGCCCCAGCGCCGAATCGGTTGCGATGCGCTCGAGAATCGCCCAGAACCACAGTGCAAAGAACACACGCCGCCGCCGAGACCGATGGGAACAATCACGCCAATCATCTGCCACACGAGAACACACGCAGCCGCCGAGAACAAGCCATCCCAATCAACTGGGTTCGATGGACCGTGCCGGGACGCAGCGCGGCACGTGACAGGTGACCCTGGACCAACAGTTCTTCAGCTGCTTATCTGGAGCCATGTTGTTCAGCGTGCATGTGGCCGATACCAATCCGCTTACTGCGCTGCGACGGCGAACACCACAAGCCGCCGACGTGGCGGGCCTCAGGTCGGCGCGTAACGGTATCGCTGCGCCGTTCGTACCCAGCCACATCCCGCGCCCTCAACTGGGGCGCGAGGTACTGATGGCGGCGTGGCAAGACGAGGCCTCGCTCGATGCGTTCATCGCCGCCCATCCCTTCGGGCAAGCCATGGCCGGCGGCTGGCACACCCGACTCGAACTGGTTCGCGCCGTCGGTGTTTGGCCCGGACTCGACCACGACATGGCCGCAGAAGCAGGCAACCGGGCCGACAATATGACCGGCCCGAGCGTGGCGATCACGATCGGAACTGCGTTCTTGAAATCTGCAGTGCCGTTCGCCAAGGTGACCAAGGGTCTCGACCGTCAGTTTCTGGCAACCCCATCGGGGCTGTGGGGCACGGGAGTGACCAACCTGCCTCAGCGTCTTGTTGCCTCATTGACGGTATGGAAGGACCTCGGCGCCGCGGCCGACTATATGAAGACCGGCGCCCACGGCCAGGCGGTCAAAGACCATTTCGACTTCACCCGAGACCCGACCGGTCACACCTTCGTGACCGGCGGTGGCTTCTTCGGTTTCCGTCCACTTTCGACATCGGGTTCGTTGGACGGGCGAAATCCACTGCCTCGGTCACTCCTGGCACTATGAGCCGGTCTAGCCAGGACTAGCCAAAGGTGATGGAGCGGGCGATACAGCGGGCGATGATCTCGTCGTTTGGGTCGTCGTGGATCGTGATCAACCCGAGCTGGTTCCAAATCTCACCGTCGAGGGTGACCTCTGGGAAGTAGACGCCGACCTGGTTGGGCTCGGCAGTGGTTTCCGTGGCTCGTACGAAGGCGAACTGGCCCAGAGTGCCGCTGTAGTCGACATATTCGACTTCGGCACCTTCTGCGCCGGCAATCGAATAGGAATACCAACCAAAGTCGTAGCTGATCTCGATGCCAGCGCCGTTGCTCCACACGCCGACTTCTGAGTCGATGCCTTGGACCTCCTCCTCGACGAAGTCAGCCGGCACCGAGAAGCTGAACGTGCTGGCCTGCACACGGGTCCACTCCACACCCGGACAATTGGTCTCTGCCACCTCGGGACCATGCCACGTGCCGGTTTCGGCGGGCTCTTCCGCGCCGGGGAGGGGTTCGGCTCCATCACCGATCCCTCCGTCGGGCTCAACCGGCATTGGCTGGTCGCCTTCAGCGGGCTCGTCCACCACGACAGGCTCAGCATCATCACCACTACCACCAACGGGCCCAACCGAAACTGAATCGTCGCCTTCAGCGAGCTCGTCCACCACGACATGCTCAGCATCATCACCACTACCACCAACGGGCTCAACCGAAACTGAAGCGTCGCCTTTAGAGTCGACGCCGTCCAGGTTTTCTGCGGGCTGCGATACTGATTCGAGGTCGGCTGCGATCGTCGCCTCGTCGCTTCCGCATGCGGATGCAAGCAATAGCAAAGATAGGACCAACGCAATGAGGGGGGAAATGCGGGACACCAGAAACCTCCAGGTTAAACCTCTGTTCTAGTTCGGACGTCTCGCGACCAACATTAGTTCCCGAACCTCAAGATTTTTTCGGCTACCGCCCAAAGACCGGCCTTTGCGTGTTGCGCAGTGCTCTCGGCAATAGCGTGAGCCGGTGGGATTCGATCCGTCGCGTAAGCATCACCGAAGCAGCTTCGACTATTTCTTCGTCGCCGGAGCCGTCTTGGTGTGCGTGTTGCTGGTGCTCTGGGCTTTCTTCGGCTGAGCGGGCCCTCCACCTGTTGCCGCAGCAACCTGGGACTGCGAAGCTCACCATCCGCAGAGCAGACAGAGCGCAACAACCTGCGATTGCGAAGCTCACCATCCGCAGAGCAGACAGAGCGCAACAACCTGCGATTGCGAAGCTCACCATCCGCAGAGCAGACAGAGCGCAACAACCTGGGATTGCGAAGCTCACCATCCGCAGAGCAGACAGAGCGCAACAACCTGGGATTGCGAAGCTCACCATCCGCAGAGCGGACAGAGCGCAGCAACCTGGGATTGCGAAGCTCACCATCCGCAGAGCAGACAGAGCGCAGCAACCTGGGATTGCGAAGCTCACCATCCGCAGAGCAGACAGAGCGCAGCAACCTGGGATTGCGAGGACCCCTCACAGCCCAACCATCACCGGTGGACCCACAATCGACCTTCGATGTCGCACCCCTCGTTTAGCGTCGATGCCATGGTGATGAACAAAGACAAGGCGGCGGCGCAGGCGTTGGGTGTGTCGGGTGAAGACGCGGTTGCTGCGTGGTATCGCAAGGCGGGGTTCACGATCCTCGAGCGGAACTGGCGGTGTTTCGAAGGCGAGATCGACATCATTGCCAAGCGGGGTCGCACTGTGGTGGTGTGCGAAGTCAAGGCGCGTCGGGCGTCGAGCCGAATGGATCCTGCGCTGGCAATCACCCCAGCCAAACAGGCCAGGGTTCGTACGGCGGCCTTCCGATGGCTCGAACAGCAGAACGCCACTGGGCGAGTCAGGTTCGATGTTGCCTTAGTTGTCGACGGTCGCGTGCAAATTATCGAAGGCGCGTTCTAGGACAGAACGAACAATGCAACTGACAGGCGATTAGAAGTCGCGAAGTTCCTTGACCTTGGCCGACTTACCGACACGGTCACGCAAGTAGAAGAGCTTGGCCCGACGGACGTCGCCCTGGGTCGTACGCTCGATCTTCTCGACGATCGGGGTGTGCACAGGGAACGTGCGCTCTACGCCGACACCGAAGCTGACCTTGCGGACGGTGAAGGTCTCGTGCAGGCCAGCGCCCTGACGCTTCAGGACAACACCTTCGAAGACCTGGATGCGTTCCTTGTTGCCCTCGACCACGCGAGCGTGCACTTTGAGGGTGTCACCCGGACCGAAGTCGGGGATGTCGTCGCGAAGGCTTGCCTTGTCGATGAAGTCGGTGGGCTGCATAACAAACTCCGGAAGGAACTGACCGGGGACGCCCGGTACTACAGCCGATCACCCTATCGGCGGAACCCACTATTTGGCCTCGACAAGGCAAATTAGGGCCCTTGGCACGCTCAAAGTGCTTCAGGTTTCTACTTTGCGTCGAGGTCGAACTCTGCGAGGAGCTTTTGATCTGCTTCCGTCAGGCCATCACGGGCGTGAATCAGGTCTGGGCGGCGTTCGATCGTGCGGGCCAGTGCTTGGGCTCGGCGCCATCGATCGACCTTGCCGTGATCACCGCTGCGCAGCACTGCAGGCACGTCGAGGCCGCGGAATTCGGCTGGGCGGGTGTAGTGCGGATATTCGAGCAACCCAGTCATGAACGACTCATCGCCTGCCGATTCATCGTTGCCCATCACGCCGGGAACGAGCCTGGCTACCGCTTCGATGATGACCAAAGAAGCAACTTCGCCGCCCGCCAGCACGAAGTCACCAATAGACACGACATCATCACAGAGTTCGGTGGCAATGCGTTCGTCGACACCCTCGTAGCGCCCGCACAGCATGGAGAAGCCATTGCCTGCAGCCAGCTCACGGGCCATGTCTTGGTCGAAGCGACGGCCGCTGGGACTCATCAGGAGTAAAGGTCGGGGGGCATCGACAGACTCGACGGCAGCAAAGATGGGTTCAGGCATGAGGACCATTCCCGCTCCCCCACCGAAAGGAGCGTCGTCGACGGACTTGTGTCGGCCTACGGCTTCCTTGCGCAGGTCATGGGCGTTGATCTCGACCAGCTCGTTCTGCTGGGCTTTGCCCAACAGCGATTCGTCGGCGAAGTTGTCGATCAGCGACGGAAAGACCGTGAACACATCGATGCGCACTAAGGCGTGTCCGCATCGATTGGATCAAACAGTCCATCAGGTGGGTCGACGACGATGGTGCCGTCGTCTCGCTGTGAAACATAAAACGTGAGCGGAACGAACTTGTCGCCTTCGAGCACCAAGATGTCGCTGGCAGGGTTTTCGAGTACCGACTCGACAGTTCCCAACGGCTCGTCGTTCAGGTCGACCACGCTGGCGCCGATCAGCTCGTGCACCCACAACGTTTCGGGATCGTCGATTGGATCGCCGAACAACATCGTGCCCCGAGCCGCGTCGGCCGCTTCTCGCCCTTTGATCTCGGCGAACTCCACGATGAAACGATGTTGGTGAGGCCGAGACTTCACGACCGTGAACGAGGTGTTGTCGTCCAGAAACAACACCGCACCAGCGTCGAGACGTTCGGTGCGGTCGCTCAGAAGCGTGACCACAACGTCGCCATGGACGCCGTGGGCTTTGTCGATCTTGCCAACCTCAAGCCGCACGGGTAGCCCGCCTTTCAGCTCGTTCCTCGCCGAAACGCTGTCCGAGCTGAATGATCCACGGTCCCCGCAATCTCTCAAACCGCACGGGTAGCCCGCCTTTCAGCTCGTTCCTCGCCAAAACGCTGTCCGAGCTGAATGATCCACGGTCCCCGCAATATCTCAAACCGCACGGGTAGCCCGCCTTTCAGCTCGTTCCTCGCCAAAACGCTGTCCGAGCTGAATGATCCACGGTCCCCGCAATATCTCAAACCGCACGGGTAGCCCGCCTTTCAGCTCGTTCCTCGCCAAAACGCTGTCCGAGCTGAATGATCCACGGTCCCCGCAATATCTCAAACCGCACGGGTAGCCCGCCTTTCAGCTCGTTCCTCGCCGAAACGCTGTCCGAGCTGAATGATCCACGGTCCCCGCAATATCTCAAGCCGGAACACGTCTGCTGGAGGGCTCTGGGCCACCGCAAGTGTTCCGGACAACCCCTAGTCGACGAATTCTACGTCGACCGAGGTGCCGTCTTTGGCGGCTGCGGCGCGAACGAGCGCGCGGATGGCGTGGGCGGTGCGACCGCGCTTGCCAATGACACGACCCATGTCGCCGTCGCCCACACTTACGTCGAAGCGCACGGTGTCATCGTCTTGGCTGACTTCGATACTGACGGCGTCGGGGTTTTCGACAATCGACGAGACAACATGGCGCAGCAGATCCTGCGCCTCGGGTGCTTGGTCGCCGCTCATTCTTCTTCGCCTGCGTCGGCGCCGGCGTTGTCACCAGCTGCGTCTTCGGCAGCATCATCTTCGGCGACAGCTGTTTCTTCGGCCGGAGATTCTTCGGCCACAGCTGTTTCTTCGGCAGCATCATCTTCGGCGACAGCTGTTTCTTCGGCCGGAGATGGTTCGGCGACAGCTGGAGCTGCGGCAGGAGCCTCGACTACGAATGGAGCTGGTGGCGCCTCACCGGTGAACTCTGACCAAGCGCCAGTCACCGTGAGCAGCTTCTGGACTCGCTCGGTCGGCTGAGCGCCGTTCTTGAGCCAGCCGACAGCTTTGTCGTTGTCGATCTCGATCACCGACGGTTCTGAACGCGGGTTGTAGAAACCCAGAACCTCGATGAACCGGCCATCACGGGGAGACCGTGAGTCGGCAGCAACGACGCGATACGTCGGTTGCTTCTTCTTACCCATGCGCATCAAGCGGAGCTTTACAGCCACGATTATTCCTCTCGACGGTTCGGCTTCTTCGCGGTGGGCCGTCGGTCCCAGCGACCCCGTAGTGTGCCGTGAAAACGATGCACTTTGCTCTCCTGAGGAAAAGAAACCTCGGTTTGGGTCGTGCACGCCTTCATAAGGCACGCCTACGCGCACCAGAAACCGGGCGTTGTACGCAAAGTTCGGTGCGGTCGAGGGGCCGCTACTTCATGTCCTCGAGTAGCGCAGCGATCTCGTCGTTCTGTTCGAGTTCGTCGAGACCGGGCAGTACGAGCTTGCGTTTGCTCTCGCCCTTCTTCGGCGTGGTGCGACCGGCCTGCGGATTTCCGCTGCGGCGGCCGCCCTTGCCTTTGCCCTTCTTGCCCTTCGCACCCTTGCGTTTGGCTCGCTTGATGCTCTTTGTGCCCATGCCGCCCATCTTCTTGAGCATCTTCTGCATCTGCTTGAACTGATTGATCAGCTGGCTGACCTCGTTCTCGCGGGTACCGCTACCAGCAGCGATACGGCCGCGCCGCGAACCGTCGATCAGATCGGGCTTGGCTCGTTCGTCGGGAGTCATCGAGCGGATGATGGCCTCGACGCGAGCTACCTGACGATCGTCGATCTCCTGGTTCTTGAGCTCTTTGGGCATGCCGGGCATCATGCCGAGCAGGTTGTTCAGGGGTCCCATCTTCTTGAGCTGCTGCATTTGCTGCAGAAAGTCTTCGAGGGTGAATTCGCCCTCGAGGATGCGGGCGGCGGCGGCCTCGGCTTCTTCTTCTTCGTAGACGGCTTCGGCTTTTTCTATGAGCGTCAGCATGTCGCCCATGCCCAGGATTCGCCCGGCGAGCCGATCAGGGTGGAATTGTTCGAAGTCTTCGAGCTTTTCGCCCGTCGAGGCGAAGGCAATGGGTTTGCCAACGACCTCTTTGACCGAGAGCGCAGCGCCACCGCGTGCGTCGCCGTCGAGTTTGGTCAAGATCACGCCGTCGAGCGACAGCGTCTCGTTGAAGGCATGCGCAGTGTTCACGGCATCTTGGCCGGTCATGGCATCGATCACCAGAAACGTGTAGTCCGGCTGGACCACATCGCTGATCTCACCCACCTGCGCCATGAGTTCTTCGTCGATCGACAAGCGACCGGCGGTATCTACGATGACAACATCGCGGCCCGTATTCTTCGCTTCTTCCATTGCGGCGCGTGCCACCGAGACCGGATCACTCGGCTCGCTGAACACCGGGACGCCGACCTGGGCACCGAGCGTGCGAAGCTGTTCGACCGCCGCAGGACGTTGCAGGTCTGCGCCGACCAGAAGCGGGTTGCGCCCCTGACTCTTGAACCACAATGCGAGCTTGCCGGTGTTCGTGGTCTTACCTGCACCCTGCAAGCCAGCCATGAGCACCACCGTTGGTGGCTTCGACGCATACGTGATCTGCATGGTCTCGCCGCCAAGGGTGGCGATGAGCTCTTCATGCACGATCTTGACGATCTGTTGCGCCGGATTCAATGCCTCGTGGACGTTGGAGCCAACGGCACGTGCACGCACTCGGTCACGAAATCCCTTGACGACCGAGACGTTTACGTCGGCTTCCAAGAGCGCGACGCGAATCTCACGGAGGGCTTCGTCGACATCGGAGTCGCGCAGCTTGCCCTTGCTGCGCAGTCCCTTGAAGATGTTCTCGAATCGGTCGGAAAGCGAATCAAACATGGTGCGTCAAGGCTACCGGGTCATGCAGCTTTGCTCCGCCGGGTGCAGGAACAGTGGCACGACGGGCCGGTCGGTCTACGACTTGCGCCACGGGCTGGCAATGGCACCAACCATCCGAAATGGCAGCTTCACCACTTCGGTCAGCGCAGCAACCACGCCGTTGACCAGTTTGGTCACGATTGTGATCGGCAGTTTGATCAAGCCCACGATCACTCGGAACGGCGCGCCGAGCACGCTCAAGAGAAGGCCGCGCTTCCCAGCGGCTTTTGCAGCCGCCTTGGCGTCTTTCTTGATCTGCTTCGGTGACTTGGTCACCGGCGCAGCACCCAAGAGCTCGGAAAGCGAGTAGCCGCCGAGCCAGTCATCGTTGGAAGCCATGGTGTCTCCTTGTTGATCGTTACACGGGGTGGTGTTCAGGCGAACAATGCGTCGACGAACTCGTGCGCATCGAATTCAACCAGATCTTCGATACCTTCGCCCAGGCCAACGAGCTTGACGGGGATACCGAGTTCTTTCTGAATGGCGAGCACGATGCCACCCTTGGCGGAACCGTCGAGCTTGGTCAGCACGATTCCTGTGACCTCGACCGCATCGGTGAATTGCTTGGCCTGCACCAGGCCGTTCTGGCCGGTCGTGGCATCGATGACCAACAGCACCTCGGAAACCTGGCCCTTGGCTTTTTCGGCGACGCGTCGGACCTTGCGCAGTTCTTCCATCAGATTCGCTTTGTTGTGCAGACGCCCGGCGGTGTCGGCAAGTACCAAGTCGGCATCGACTGCGGCCGCGTGCTCAACAGCATCGAACACGACCGAACCAGGATCAGCGCCCTCGGCGCCGCGAACGAAACCGGTCTCGCTGCGGTCGGCCCAGGTCTCGAGTTGCTCGGCGGCCGCGGCGCGGAACGTATCGCCTGCCGCCAAGACCAGCTTGCGGCCGGCATCGGCTTCGCGTTTGGCCAGCTTGCCGATGGTTGTTGTCTTGCCCACGCCGTTCACGCCAACGAACATCCAGATCGCAGGTTCGCCTTCGATCGCCAGGCTGATGTCGGTGTCACCCAGCTCGATCTCCATCTCGTTGCGGAGTAGAGCCAGCGCTGCGTCGAAGTCCTTCGCCTTCTCTGCTTTGGCTCGGTCGCGAACACGTTCGAGTATCGCCATGGTCGTCGGCACGCCCACGTCGGCCAGAATCAGCGCTTCTTCAAGTTCTTCCCAGGCGTCTTCGTCGATGGATCGACCACGCAGACCGCCAAGGACACCAGCCAGGCGGTCACGGAACGTGGCCTTTTCGACCGGTTCCGGTTCTGGCTCGACTACCTCTGGCTCTGGGACCGTTTCTTCGACATCGATGACGTCGGTATCGGGTCGGTCCTCGACCAGCTCATCGCCTGGTTTGTCGGCCGCCTCGACCGCAGCCTTCGCTTCGGTCTTCTCGACCGCAGGGCGGGGCGGGGCTTCGACCGCAACGTTCTGGCGGCGGAAGAAGAAAAGCCCGGCGCCAGCAACCGCCAGCGCGAGAACGATGATTATGACCAGAAGAAGAGCGCTCACAGCCTCTGAGCCTACGGGCCGTTACTCGTCACTCGACACGAACCTGACAGGTCCTGGCCGGAAAACGAAACCGACCGCACTGCTGATTGTCAGCGCAGTGCGGTCGGTGAGAGCGGGGATCTCTGTAGTGGAGTTCTCGGTGTGGGGATCTATTGCCTACTGGTCGTTGAGTAGACCGAGCGTGACTTCGGCGACCAGGTTCTGTCCGTCTCTGACGAACTCGACCGTGACCGTGGCTTCGGGCGGTTGCAGGCGAACGGCTGCGGCCAGGTCGCTCATGCTCTTGATCGCTCCTCCGTTGAAGCCGACAATCAGGTCGTCGGCCTTGATACCAGCATTGGCGGCACCGCTGCCGAGCGTTACTTCGCCCACGACAACCCCGGGTTCACCAATCAGCGGTGTGCCACCATTGATTCCCAGGAAACCCCGCTCGAGTGGCTCGCCGGCGATGATTCGGTCGGCGATCAACTTGGCAGTGTCTGATGGGACAGCAAACCCGACTCCGATATTGCCGCCGGAACCGTCGGTGCGGATTGACGTATTCATGCCGATCACTCGACCCTGGCGATCGGCCAGCGCTCCACCGGAGTTGCCCGGGTTGATCGGTGCGTCGGTCTGGATCATGGAGACCACCGATAGCCGGCCGTCGTCGATGATGTTCTCGAGTACCCGGCCCTTGGCGCTGACAATGCCCGAGGTGACGGTCTGCTCGAGACCAAAGGGGCTGCCGATGGCCACCGCAAGTTGGCCGACTTCGACCGAACTCTCGGGCGCCAACACGGCAATGCCGAACTCGAAGTCGGTGTCGATGTTGACCACGGCAACGTCGGTCAGAGGGTCGGCGCCCAAGACTTCGCCTGGTACCCGTACACCCGATGCCAGCGTGACCTGGACTTCGGTGAACCCGCCGACCACGTGGGCGTTGGTCAGGATGAGACCGCTCTCGTCGTAGATGATGCCCGAGCCCTGACCGAGTTCGTTCTGGATGAGCACTACCGCCGGGGCGACGGCTTGGGCTACTGCTGCAACTGGTTCATCAGCTCCTTCGCCGGGTAGGACCGGCGAAGGAGCGTCGTTCACAGGCGGCAACACTGGTTCCGGGGTAGGAGCCGGAACTTCGGTTGCAGGTGGTGCAGTAGCGTCGGGGACCGTGGTGGGAGCGGTGGCTGTGGGGGCAGCGGCGATAGGCATGGTGACCGATTCTGACGACGTTACTGACCGGCCGAAGAAGAATCCGCCGAGGGCCACCGCAGCAGCGAGCAACACGCCGAGTGCGATGAGACCTTTTTTGCTTCGGGGCTTGTCTGCACGGGGCGCCGCGGGTGCTGCCGGTGTGTCGATACGACCAGGCATTGGTGGAGCCGATGGCCACTGCGGCTTCTGTGCGGTGCCGCTCAGCGAGGCCGGCATGCCCGGGGCGGGGGTGGCGCCAAGACTCTGGCTGATAAAGGCCGGACCGGTCTGGCGGGCAGCCGGCTGCACTGGCGGCGCACTCGACGACGCTACTCCCGATGAGGGCAGGTTTGAGGCATCTGGACCGAGGTCTGATCGGCGTGGGGTTGGGCTCCGGGGGGCGACGGGTGTGGCTGGGTGCTCGCTGCGTGGCAGGCCCCGCGTGACGTCGGGCACGATGGGCACCCGAGGTGCCGAAGCTGTGGTCGATGACGCACGATCGGGCCGGTCGGTCTCGAGCCGGGGAATCGCGATGGGGGGTATCGAAGCTGCAGCCTCATCCCAGATTGGAGGCTTTGGCAGATCGGGCTCATAGCCCGATGATGATGAAGGAGTTGGTGGTTGTTCCACGAGAGCCAACTTATGGGTTGTGTGCGAAAGGGTCTGTAAGGCGAAACGAAAGTTCTGTTAAGGATTCGTTGCCGACCACAGACTTGGATGCATCGAATATTCCGGCGCACCCCGGTGTCAAGAACCAGATCACACCGCTCACTATTCCTGGGACTGTGGTCGTCGACGGGCATGGCCAGCGCCCGCAACGAATCAGGCGACGGGGGCGGGGGTGGCTTTGCGTTTGGGAAGACGTAACCGAAACTCGCCGCTCACATCGACATCTTGCTGAGCCGGCATCCACAACGCGAAAGTGGCACCCACTTCGGTATCGATGATGGAGACCTCACCGCGATGGGCCTGCACGATTTCGCGCACGATGGCCAGACCGAGTCCAGAGCCCTGGCCGCCAGCCAGATGAGGGCGACCGGCTTCGCCTTCGCCCAACCGGACATAACGCTGGAATACGCGTTCGCGTTCTTGTTCGGCCACGCCGGGTCCTTCATCGGAGACCGTGAGCCATACCCACCCCGACTCCTGACCCGCCGCAATCAAGATCGCAGATCCTTCTGGCGCGAAGCGCACCGCGTTGGCAAGCAGGTTCGCGACTGCCTGTTCCAGTGACCGAGCGTGGCCCAGTACCCGCAGATCGGGTTCGACATCGATCTCGAGGCGCAGGCGTTCCTGCTCGGCCGCCCCCCGAAACTCGTCGATCAGCATGATGACGAGGTGGGTGAGATCAACCGGAGCTTCCACTCGGGTTGTCGCTTCGTGCCGGGCGTACGCCAAGAGGTCATCGACCAGTTTGGACATGCGCTCAGTCGACCGTCGCACGACTTCGGCGGTGTGCTTGTAGTCGTCGAGATCAGCCCTGGGATCGCTGAGTGTTACATCGAGGTTGGTTCGCATCACTGCCAGCGGGTTGCGCAACTCGTGTGAGGTGTCATGGATCAGCCGTTGCTGATTGTCGAATGCACGTTGCAGCCGATCGAGCATGGCATCAAAGGTGTCGGCGAGTTGCTTCAGGTCGTCGTTGGGACCGAGCAGACCGATTCGTCTACTGAGATCGGTGGCCTGAATGTCACGAGCGACACGAGTGATACGACCGATCGGCATGAGAACACGGCCAGCAGTGAACCATCCCACACCCAGGCTGGCCACGAAGAGCGCACCCAAACCAACGATGGAGTACCGGCGCAAGGTATCGAGCGTGCGAGTGTCGACCTGCAGTTCGAAGTTTTGCTGAGCTTCGCAGCGGTCGAGCTCGATGTCGAATGTCGGCCCGCTGCGTTCCTGGCACGCCATTTCCGAAGAGACGATCTGGTTTGTCAGGCTGGTTGAAAGACCCCAGTAGATCCCACCGATCATCATCGACGCCACACCGAAGAGCATCAGCGAGTACAGCAACGTAAGACGGAAACGCACCGACTGCATGGGTGCAGGAAGGCGCGACGACGCACCAGGAGCAATGCCCGGGCTTCCGGGAGGAGGCGACACCTTCGGCTCGTGCGATTTCATGTCAGATGCCTGCGCCTACTCGGCCGGCAGGTCGAGTAAGCGGTAACCGGCGCCGATCACGGTTTCGATCGGGGGTTCGTCTCCTTCGACTGTGAGCTTGCGCCGCAGGGTTCCAACCGTCACTCGCACGGTGTTCGTGAAAGGATCTGCGTTCTCATCCCACACGTGCTCGAGCAGAGCCTCCTGGGAGATAACTACACCGGGCTGGCCCATGAAGTAGCGCAGCAGCGCGAACTCTTTCGAGGTCAGGCTGACCGGTTCGCCGGATCGGGTGACGGAGTGGGCCGCAGTGTCCAACACGATTGGACCGACGCGCAGCTGTGAACCACCACTTGCAGCGTCGCGACGCATGAGCGTGCGCACGCGGGCAGTGAGTTCGGGGAACGCAAACGGCTTCACCAGGTAGTCGTCGGCGCCGTCGTCGAGGCCAGCGACTCGGTCTTGGATCTCGTCTCGAGCGGTGAGCATCAGGATGCGGGGTGGTTCTGCGTGTACCGGTTCGGCGCGGATGGCTCGACACATGGCGCGTCCATCCATCTTGGGCATGGTGATGTCGAGACAGATCAGGTCATAAGGCGTGAGCCGGGCTTTTTCAAGCGCTTCTTCACCGTCGTGAGCCACGTCGACGGCGTAGCCTTCGCGTCGCAGACCGCGAGCAATTGCCTCGGCCAGATCCACTTCGTCATCAACTACGAGTACTCGCATTGCTGCAACGGTACCAATCCGTTTTACCCGGGGCGTGGCGGGGGCGAAACCGATCACAGCTCTGAGCGCTCTACGATTGGCCCTCGAACGACTGGCGAACTTGCGTGGGCCACACGCACTTCGCCCGATCCGAGGAACACATGGCGTCTGAACCCCTTCCCTCTGCACCGAATGACTCGGGCTCTCGCGCCGCGTCGACTCCACCGCCGGCCCCGGCAAAATCCGCAGCGGAAACACCGCCTCCCAAGCCGGTACCGCCCAAGGCGACAACGCCTCCGCCGCTTCCCACAGCACCATCGAAGCCAGCACCGCCCAAAGCCAGCACCCCGCCACCGGTTCCCGCGGCGCCACCGAAGCCAGCACCGCCGAGCCCCACAACGCCGCCGCCGGTGCCAGCATCGGCCTCGCCTGCAAAGCCAGCACCGCCTTCGGCGTTGACCAAGCCGCCGCCTCCGGCGCCTGCTTCTCCAACGCCGTGGTCTACTACTACGTCGACGACACCGACACCGGGCGCACAGGCAACGCCTGCGCCACTCGCTGCGCCTGCCCCGTTGGCCGCACCCGCAGCACCGGCGAAATCGGTGGCGATTGTGCCCGAGCCATCTACGCCTCTCGAAGAAGCACTGTTCGAAGTCAAGCGTGTCGTCGTGGGACAAGGCCGCATGCTCGAGCGCATTCTCGTGTGCTTGATCGCCGAAGGTCACTGCCTGCTCGAAGGTGTACCCGGCATCGCCAAGACCCTCAGTGTCGAAACACTGTCCAAGGTCGTCGGCGGGTCTTTCGTTCGTTTGCAGTTCACGCCCGACATGCTTCCGGCCGACATCGTGGGTACTCGCATCTGGCGGGCATCGACCGAGAGCTTCGACATCGAGCTCGGCCCTCTTTCCGCCAACATGGTTTTGGCCGACGAGATCAACCGTGCCCCGGCAAAGGTGCAATCGGCGCTACTCGAAGCCATGGCCGAACGTCAGGTCAGTATTGGTGGCACCACCTTCAAGCTGCCCCGCCCGTTCATCGTGCTTGCGACTCAGAACCCGATCGAGTCCGAAGGTGTCTATCCCCTGCCCGAGGCCCAACGCGACCGGTTCTTGATGAAGATCGTCATCGACTACCCGACACCGTCCGAAGAGGTCGAGATCGTTCAGCGCATGGGCGTGAATCCGCCCGAGGCCAGCCAGGTTCTCGACCTCGACGAGCTCACCGGCCTGCAAGAGCGAGCTCGCAACGTCTACGTCGATCGCAACGTCGTCGACTACGCCGTGAGCCTGACATTGGCGACCCGCGACCCCAACGCCTATGGACTGGCCGACCTGGCACCGATGATCTCCTATGGCGCCAGCCCTCGTGCCAGTTTGGGCTTGGTCTCGGCGGCGCGGGCGCTCGCCATCATCCGCAACCGCAACTACGTGCTTCCCCAGGACATCTTCGACGTCGCCCCCGAGGTCATGCGCCATCGACTGGTCCTGTCCTATGAGGCACTCGCTCGCGACATCACCGCAGATCATGTCGTGGCCGGAATCTTGGCGACGGTTCCCGCGCCTCGAGTCGCTCCATCGCAGGAACCAACCTACGGATCCAGCGCTGCGGGTTAGGCACCACTGATGTTCCGACGCCGGGCCGACAACGCCGACACAACCGAATCACCTGACCTGATGCACCCGTATCTGGACCGCCGAGAAGCGGTGACCAGTGTGCTGCGTCGTCTGGACCTCGATATCAACATGCGGCTCGACGGCTTGTTGCACGGCGACTATCGCGGACTGGTTCCGGGTCACGGTTCCGAGCCTGGCGAGACCCGGCGCTACGCGCCCGGCGACGACGTGCGACGCATCGACTGGAACGTGTCGGCTCGTATGGTCGAAACCTATATTCGCCAGACCATTGCAGATCGAGAACTCGAGTCGGCGGTGGCCGTGGATCTCACGCCCAGTCTGGACTTCGGCACCGCAGGCAGTGAGAAGCGTGACCTGGCTGCGGCCGCAACCGCCGCCATCGGTTTTCTGACGCTGCGTATCGGCAACCGGTTCGGCGCCGAACTCGTCCGCCCCGATGGGGTTGAGAGCATCCCCGCCAAACAAGGCCGAGCACACGTCTTGCACATCGTCGAACAGGTGTTGACTGCCCCCCGGGCCGCGAGCTCGACCACCACCCTCGCCGACGGCATAGCGCGTCTTCACGGTCCGCACCGTCGCAAAGGAATGCGAGCGGTCATCAGCGACTTCATCGACGAGAGCGACTGGCAGCAGCAGTTGAAGCTGGTGTCGGTTCGCAACCAGCTCGTTGCCATCGAGATCGTCGACCCCCGCGAGATGGAGCTGCCAAACGTGGGCACGCTGGCCGTCGTCGACCCCGAGACAGGCCAACGTCGTGAAATCCAAACACAGCGCCGCAAAGTCCGCGAGGCCTACGCCCAGGCCGCCTCCGAGCAGCGTGCCGACATTGCTCAGACGTTCCGTGAATCCGGCACCAGCCATCTGCAGCTATCCACCGATCGCGACTGGCTACTCGACGTAGTCCGTTTCGTTGCCACCCAGAAAGGTCTCAAATGAGCGACGGCGGCGACACCGGCCTTTGGTCATCAAGGTTCGACTTCCCCGACAATCTCGAGTTCCTGCAGCCCGGCCGCCTGTGGTGGCTGCTCGCTTTGGCCGTCTTGTTGATCGCCTATGTCGTGCTGCAGTTCGTCCGCCGCGGTGCTGCGGTGCGTTTCACCAATGTCAGCCTGCTCGACAAAATTGCGCCTCAGCGTCCGAACTGGCGACGACACATTGCAGCGGTATTCCTGCTTCTCGGGCTGGCGGGCATGATTGTGACCTATGCCGAACCAGCGGCAGCAACGCAGGTACCCAGCGAACGTGCCACCATCATGTTGGCGATCGACACCAGCCTGTCCATGCAGGCCGAGGACGTGGTTCCCAGCCGTATCGATGGCGCCAAAGAAGCAGCAACCACCTTTCTCGATGAGGTCCCCGAACAGATCAATGTCGGGTTGGTGAGCTTCAACGGCATCGCCAACGTGCGAGTGCCACCCACCACCAACCGAGCTGCGGTCCGTTCGGCCATCCAGGGCCTGGATCTGGGCGAGGCGACCGCCATCGGCGAAGCCATCTTTGCCAGCATCGAGTCTCTCGAATCGTTCATCGTCGAGTTCGAGGGCGACGCGCCACCCGCTCGCATCGTGCTCATGAGCGACGGTGAAACAACCGTGGGACGCCCCGACGCCGCAGCAATCGATCGTGCTCGCTTAGCTGGCATCACCGTGTCCACGATTGCGTTCGGCACCGACGGTGGCGTGATCGAAATCCCCGAAGACCCCCGCCCGATCCCGGTACCGGTGAACGAAGATGCACTCGCCGTGATCGCCGATGGCACCGGTGGTGAGTTCTACGAAGCCGCAACCACCGACGAACTCACGGCGATCTACACCGACATCGGCTCTGCCGTCGCTACCGAAGAGGCAAGGGTCAACGTCGGCGCCTGGTTCGCTGGACGAGCAATGATTCTGATCCTGATCGCCGCTGCACTCTCGCTCTTCTTCAGCAACCGCCTGCCGTAAAGGCGCTCTATTTCGCCACCGGCGCCGCATTGGGCCTATGAGTAGCCAGCGCCTGGCGTTCATCAAGTTCGTTCCGTGCCGATGAATTCGGCCCGCTCTTCGTGGTCATACGATCAGAATTGGCGATGATGGCCGGCGCTTTGCCAGGGTGGTCCTCACCGGCAAACTCCTCGAGACACGAGCCCGAAGCAATCGATCTACTTGCCCAGCAACAACCGCTGTACAGCCGCGTGCCGATCTTCTTTGCCGCTCGAGTTCGGCTGCGCTGATGGCACTGCTGGCTGACTTGGTGTTCGGTTGTTCCCACCCGGCTTTATTGGCCCGTTTCTGATAGCTGAGGACTTTCGACTCGAGAGCAAGCTGAACCGTAGTCTGGTGCAATGACTCCTGATCTTGAAGTGTCCCGCGACATCGCCGCCTCACCGGAAGCGGTGTTTGCTGCCATCACCGACATCACTCGCATGGGCGAGTGGAGTCCTGAGACCGTGCGAGCCGAATGGAACGAAGGGTTCTCGGCGCCAGCAGTCGATGCCGTCTTCACCGGCCATAACCGCAACGGCGACAAGGAGTGGTCGATCGAAGCCAAGATCGTCGAGTTGGTGGACAACGAGCGCTTTTTCTTCGACTGCATGAGCAGCGGCTACGTGTTCTCGAAGTGGGGTTACAGCATCGAACCCACCAACACCGGTTGTCGGGTGACCGAGTACTCACAAGACCTTCGACCGGAGACAGCGCTCGAACGCAGCGCCCAGGTCTCGGGCGTCGTCGACCGAGCATCTCACAACCTCGCAGGCATGGAAGCCACGCTCGAACGTCTAGCCGCCGCAGTCGAGTAGCTCCCAGTTTGCGTCTGAGCGACGCAAGTAGGGTGGCGAAATGAGCGAAGCAGAGTCGATTGCGAACAGTGAGCAGCCGGCGACACGCCAATCGATCGCCAAGGACCTGACCGCTCTGGGCTTGGCGCCTGACATGACGGTGATGGTTCACTCCTCGCTGTCACGACTCGGCTTTGTTGTCGGCGGCGCGCAGGCTGTGGTTGAAGCGTTGCTGCATGTGCTCGGTCCGGGCGGCACGCTGATGATGCCGACACACTCAGGTGCACTCTCTGATCCAGCGAGCTGGCGGAACCCGCCCGTGCCCGAATCATGGTGGCAGCCGATCCGCGACGAGATGCCGGCGTTCGACCAGGCGCTCACCCCTACACGAGAGATGGGATCGATCGTTGACTGTTTTCTTCACGTTCCCGGCGTGCGCCGCAGCAATCATCCGACCGTTTCAGCGGCCGCTTTTGGTCCGAACACCGCTGCCTTGCTCGAAGACCACAATCTGACCGATCGGCTCGGCGAGAGCTCGCCCCAAGGAAAGCTTTACGGACTCGACGGGCATGTTCTGTTGCTCGGCGTCGACCACGGCAACAACACGTCGCTCCATCTGGCCGAGGTTCGGTCTGGTGTGATGCCTACGGTCGAAGCCGGTGCGCCGATCATGGTCGACGGTGAACGGCAGTGGGTCGACTTCAGCCATGTCGAAGACGACGACAGCGACTTCGCCGAACTCGGCGAAGCGTTCGCTCTGACCGGCGGCGAGGCCAAAGGTTCGGTCGGATCCGGCGTGGCCCGTCTGGTCAGGTCACGAGACGTCGTGGACTTCGGGGTCGACTGGATTCGCTCCAACCGGACTGCACCGAGCTGATCGAACTGCTACCAGGGGTGGTCTTCCCCATCCCACCGGATGAAGCGGCCACTGACGGCGAGCGTCAGATCGTTGATCGAAGCCACGAATGCGTCGGCTGACTCGTCGACCGTCAGCGGAGCATTATCGCCACCCAACACAATGGGGTCACCAAAGCGCCCGAATCGGCCTTTCGAAACCCCAGTGCTTGCCGTGCTAGACGGCGGCGGCTTCTTCGCTCGGTGGGGCTTCGGTGACGTATTCGGACATGTCGGCGCCGGGGCGCTCACTGACGACCCGAGAACTCTGGCCGCCCTTCATACTCACGCCATAGAGACAGTCGGCGGCTTCCATGGTGCGCTTCTGGTGACTCACGATGATCAGCTGGGCTTCGCTGCGGAACTCGGCGACGAGATCCAAGAAGCGATGCAGGTTGACGTCGTCGAGCGCCGCCTCGACCTCGTCCATGACATAGAACGGCGACGGGCGGCTGCGGAACACGCCGAACAGGAATGCCAGAGCTGTGAGTGATCGCTCGCCACCGCTGAGCAGCGAGAGCTTGCGCACGTTCTTGCCGCCAGGGCGGGCTTCGACTTCGATGCCGGTGTTCAAGATGTCGTCGGGTGTGGTGAGCTTGAGCCGGCCGGTGCCGCCCGGAAAGAGCGTGCCGAACAGCAGCTCGAAGTTGGCGGCAACATCGGCATAAGCCGACGAGAACACCTGCACGATTTCCTGGTCGATGGCCCGGATGACCTTGGCCAGTTCTTTGCGTGACTCTTTGACGTCGTCGAGCTGGCCTTGGAGGAACTCGTGACGTTCGCTGAGCGTTTCGTATTCTTCGAGTGCCAGCGGGTTGATCGGCCCCATGATGCGCAGCTCGCGTTCGAGTTCGCTGGTGCGGGCGGCGGCGGTCATTCCTTCGGGCAACGGTGGCGCTTCGGTGCGAATGGCTTCGCCGATTTCGACATCGAGATCACGGCGCAGCGTTTCGATCGCGCCTTCGAGGCGAACGTTGATCTCGGCTTCTTCGATCTGGCGAGTCGACTGACGTTCACGTAGCTCGCGCAGCGCGTTGTCGGTTGCGGACCGGTCCTTGCGAGCCGCTTCGAGGCCAGCTGCGATCTCGCGTACCTCGTCGGACTGGCGTTGCCGCTGAGCGCGAAGTGAGTCTATCCAGGTGTCGAGCTGCGCTTCTCGGCCAGACAGGTTCTTGCGCAGATCATTGGCGATCGCCAGGCGGGCCTCGGGGGCCTCGTGGGTTTCGGCGCTATGGCGCCCGAGCCGCGCCTCGACATCACCCAGGCGCTCATTCAGGAACTTGCGGCGATCGGTGATTGCCTTTGTGCGCACGGCAATGTCATTGCGCATGCCACCAACGAGCTTGTTCTGCTCGTCGAGCATGCCTCGGTCGGTCTCCATGAGCTTCAGCTGCTCATTGTGGACTTCTTCGTCGGCCTCGAGCTTGGCGATGTGCGTGTTGAGAGCGTCGGTGCGCTCGTCGTCGGCGATCAGTCGCTCGTCGATTTCTGCCAGTCGGGTCGTGACCGATTCGAACTCGTTCTCTGACTTGCTGGTGGTGCGCTGGAGCGCGGTGAGTTGCTCGCCGGCGCGCATGAGCTCGTCGTCGCAGGCGTTCAGTTCGCCCTGTACTGCTTTCTCGGCGGCGATCGCATCTTTGCGCGCTGCGGTGACCCCATCGAGCGTGGCGGTCTCGGCCACCACCGTTGCTTCGGCCTGTCCTGCTTCGACTATGGCTTCGTCGAGCGCAGCTCCAGTAGCAGCCAGCCGCTCGGCGCCGACACGCCAACCGTCTGGAGAGAAGGATGCACCGTCGGTGGTCACGACATGGACATCGCTGTTGCTCAACGCCAGCGAAACAGCCTGCTCCCAGTCGGTCACGACATCGATGTGTGCAATCGCAGCGTCGAGCAATGTGTCGATGTCGCTGCTGCGGCCACGAACGTGGTTACGCAACGAGCGACTCGACTTGGCGGCACCTGCTCGCCCCGTGAGCGGTAACAGAACGCCGCCGGCTTCGGCATCGGTCAGTGCTCGAGCGGCGATGCCGGCAACGTCGGCATCACGAACCACCACTGCGTGGGCGGCGTCGCCTATAGCAGCGGCAAGAGCGGCTTCGTAGCCGTCGTCGATCTCGACGAGATCGAGTAGCGGACCAAGCACACCGTCGATGTCTTCGAGCAGTTCGGCCCCGGATCGGGCACGGATCTCATCGAGCGCCAGGGTGAGGGCCTCGACGCGAGCCTGCCATTTTGCCCGAGACTCTCGGCTGGTCTCGAGCGCAGTCGACGCCAACTCGTGCCGTTCAGAGACGTCGATGCGAGTCGCTTCGGCCTGTTCGAGTCGGGCGACCAGATCGGCCTCGCGCGCCTCGATTTGTGCCAACTTCTGGCGGATCTCGTCGGCTTCGGGGCCGGTGGCCCCCATCGACGTTTCGAGTTCTTCGCGCTTGGCGGACAGCCGGCTGCGCTCGGCTTCGAGTACTTGGCGGTTCCGTATGTGCGCCTGGAGCTCACCACGCACTTTGGCGATCTCGTCGGCGACGTTCTCTATGCCCTGGCCCCAGCTCTGGTCGAAGTCCTGGCGTTTGGCGGTGAGTTCGGCTTCGGCCTGATCGACCCGTGTGACCTCGTCGATCAGCAGCGCCTCGCGCGCATCGACGTCGGCGAGATCGCGCTGGATCTGTTCTCGATCTGCTTCGAGGGCGGAGATCACTGCACCGTCGACGGTTGCCTGGCGATCACTGTCGATGCTACGAATGCGTTCTGCGAGCACTGCATCGACCCCGCGCAGTCGCTCGCGCAGCGACTCGCATCTCGAGAGCACATCGCCGATGTCGTCGGCGCCGGCTTCGGCCAGTTGGGCTTCGCCAGACGTGACCTGCTCGTCGAGTTGACCGAGCTTGGTCGACAGTTCTTTCTGTCGAGAGCCGAACTTCTTCTGCTCTTCGGTCGACGTGGCCAGCCGCGTGCGCAGGTCCGAGATTTCCTGGCCGATCAGGTGCACCCGCAATTGGGTGAGTTCGCCGATCAGGTCACCGTGACGACGGGCGGCGTCGGCTTGGCGTTCGAGCGGCTTGAGCTGGCGGCGAACTTCGCGCAACAGGTCTTGTAGCCGGGTCAGGTTTGCTTCGGTCGACTCGAGTCGACGTTCGCTCTTTTCTTTGCGTCGGCGGTACTTGAGCACACCGGCGGCCTCTTCGATGATCGAGCGTCGATCCTCGGGGCGCGCATTCAACACAGCATCGATCTGGCCCTGCGAGATGATCACGTGCTGTTGGCGACCAACGCCACTATCGCTCAGCAGGTCTTGAATATCGAGCAGCCGGCAGGGCACGCCGTTGATCTCGTATTCGCTGTCGCCGCTGCGGAACAAACGCCGAGTGATGGTGACTTCTTCGAACTCGATCGGCATGAGCCGAGCGGTGTTGTCGAGCGTGATCGAGACCTCGGCCCGCCCGAGCTGCTTCATCTTGGCTGTACCGGCAAAGATGACATCGTCCATCTTCTGTGACCGAACCGCACTTGGCCGTTGAGCGCCGAGCACCCAGGCGAGCGCGTCGACGACATTGGACTTGCCGCTGCCGTTCGGGCCCACCACAACCGTGACGCCAGGCTCGAAATCAAGGCGCGTCGCCGACGCAAATGACTTGAAACCTTTAAGAGAAAGAGTCTTCAGAAACACAACAGAATGACCCTAACGACCGTGCGAACCATGGCCGCGGCAAGCCACTGACTAATTCAAAATTCCTGCTCTGAGGCCCGGAAGCTCAGCGGCAACACCAGCCACAGCGTGGTTTCAAGGGCAGTCATCCCCTCTGTCAACAGTGGTGAAGGCCGCGTACGTTTCTCGATGAGAGCGAGGACTTTCATCAATGACCGGCGACCAACCAGCCCGAAGGCGGGCGACACGAGTGTCGTGGCGACGCGATGAAGCGGGCGAGATGGCGTCGTGGTTGATCTTGGGCGCGTCGCTGGCGCTGATCGCCTCGCTCCTCGGCGGAATCATCGGCCCAGCCATGCGGGATCTGGCCGCACAAGTCACCGGGTCGGCAGCCGGAGCTCCGGCCGGATCCACCAATCCTCCCGTGGTAACCGACCCCTTGGCGGGCCCCGGCACCATACTCCCTGGCGTCCCCGACGGACTGACGGCAAGCACTGCCGACCCGGCGACCGTGAGCCCATCCGAAAAGGCCGATGAGACGCTCGTGGCCGTCATCAGCGAAGTCGACAACGGCGGTGACCTGGGTCTCTCCGAAGACGAACTGGACGTTGTCCACGATCTTCTCGCGGACCTCAGAGCAGAGGAACTGAACTATGTACTGGCATCATTGACCGACGAGCAAGCAGCCCGGATCTTCCACAACGTTCACTCGAGCTGCATCCTCTGCGACGACTGGAACGACACCGAGCGACGCGAGTTCTACGCAAACCTGGCCCGTGCCGATGTCGAGGTCCGCAACGATCTCGCAGCCCAGATTGCCGCCGAGACCGATAGAGACGAGGGCACCTACCTCGAGGTGCTGCAGGGCTTGCAGGTAGACGTCAGCCTCGAGGCAAAGCCCAGCGGCGCAGAGATAGATGTATGGGTCGAGGCGGCGCTTCCGGGGGATTACATCGATGGCCCCACCGCCGACGGCGACATCGGCGACGGCAAGGTGATCATCGTGAATGACGAAGATTACGAGAGGGCTTGGCGTTATCAGATTCGGAATCAGTCGACAGAGGCCCAGCTCACAAGTGCGCTCATCTATCAAGGGTCGCGAGGCTTTGTCGATTCTGAGAGTCGATTGTGGGTCCAAGACTCGGCCTCGAACACACCCGGTACTGCGGTGCACGAGGTCATCCACGGTTATTCCGCCGACGAAATTCGCAGCAACGAAGGATTGAACGAAGGGGTCACCGAGTACTTCACGCGGCAGGTTCTCGCAACAATCGACGACCCCACCACGACTGCTGACGAGGCGCAACAGGCCATCGCAGAACGTGGCTACACACTCAACTATCGATTCGTCGAGGAGCTCGTCGGCATCGTGGGTGAAGACGCAGTGGCTGCGGCGTACTTCGACGGCGACATCGACGCTCTCGAAGACGCCTATATTGAGAGCACAAGTCGCACCGAGGAAGACTTCGAAACATTGTGGGACACGCTCGACCCTCGCAGCGTGCCCGACGACCCAGCCACGCCAGAGAATGAATCCGTTGAGCGTTGGCAGGATGCTCGAGAACTACTAGAAGCGGTACCAGGACCATGATCAGCTGCAGATCGGCACTCATCAGCCTGGCGGTTGCTGCCCTCTTGACAACAGGGTGCGGCGGATCGAGCGAGCCATCCGCCAGTGCGGAACCAGAGCCTTCGGTCGAACCGGCCGAATCGGCCGAATCCGCAGCACCCCTGCAAGCCGAGACGTTTTGCAGCGAGGGCCTGGCCGCAACTGACCTGTTTCCGGGTCTCGAGGACAAGCTCGGCGAAGCTGCGGCCGAGCGGGTTCGACGATCCACCGCCAGCTTCACCGACGTGAGCCCGTACTGTCCCGATCTGACCGTGGTAGAGCCGTTGGTCGACGCCGACCGGGGTGGAGTCGTCGATCTTGCGAGCCTTGTTCACGAATCTCCCTACGTCAGGTTCGACCTCGTGGTGTTGGACTCAGGCTCCAATGATGTCCGACAAGAGATCTTCGATGGGCTGTTCGATGACCTTTTGCCCGAATCGTCGCTTTACAACCTCGCTGCTGGTCCCGATCTCATGCTGATCTCGTCGTGGATCGACGACGGCAGCGGACTGACCTACGAGGACCCGCGATCATCGGTCCCCGAGGGTCCCTTGTCGACCATCTTCGAGATGATCGATCACTACCAGTTCGGATTCTTCCCGACCGACTGACGGGCGGCTCAGACCTGGCTTTGATCGCAGTAGTAGGTCCAGCGGCCGGCGAACTTGCTGCGCACCAGAGGCTGGCGAGAGCGGGGGCTGAGTTCGCCATGCTTGCCGAAGACCTGTAGATGATCCTGGAAGCTGCCCTCGTTGCCTGCGGGATCCACGAATGGAGCAGCGTCGATGGTGGTGCCGCGGTACTTGACGGCATCGTTCAGCACGGTCACGACCGAACGAAAGAACCGACGGACTTCTTGGGTGTTCAGTGATGACCCAGTGCGGTCGTAGCGCAGGCTGGCTTCGAATAGGATTTCGTCGCTGTAGATGTCGCCCAGACCAACGATCACGGAATTGTCGGTCAGTACCGTCTTGAGCTTGCCGTCGAGCTGCAGAATCTTGCGACCGAAATCGGTCCATGCCATTGGTTTGGCCAACGGATCCATGCCCATGTCGGCAATCTCGGGCACCGTTTCCTCGATCGGCTGATCCTTGGGAACCAAGAACACCTCGAGTTCGGTCTTGGGGTCGATCAAGCGAAGCTGCCCGGTCTGAGTCAGCGAGATCGTGACGACCGTGTCGTCTTCAACCTTGTCCTTGTTGGCGTTGCGCCGCACCGATGTCGTGGGCGACAAGGCCAGCACCAACATGTCATCGCTGTCGAGCGTAAACACGAGATGCGTGCCCAAGCGCTCGAGCGCAGTGAACTTCACGCCGATCAATGCATTGGCGAGCGTGGTGCGATTGCCAGAGCGCTTGACGATCTTGGCGACCGTCACGTCGACGTCTTTGATCTTCTTGCCCACGAGGTCGCGGTCGAGCTCTCGTCGAACAATTTCAGCTTCGGGTAGGAAGATCACGGTTGGGGCCTTTGTGATGGTGGGGCGTTTCGCACGGCTTTCACAGCACGCACGTCTCGTTTTCGCTGGCCGCACTTTTGAGCGCAGCCTGCTTGATTGCTGCAACGGCTTGACCAGCCGCTGCTTGTTCGGCTTCTTTTTTGGAGCTGCCGGTGCCGACACCCAGAACATCGTCGCCGACACGTACCTTGGCGTCGAAGATGCGGGCATGGTCGGGGCCGGTGGCGGCTACGTCGTAGAACGGGGCCACCTCGAAGGTGGCCACTGCAAGCTCTTGCAGTCGGGTCTTGAAATCGAAGCCGCCGGGACCTTGGCGAACGGCGTTGCTGACCGGTTCCTCCCACAGTCGCAAGACGACGGCACGGGCGGCCTCGATGCCGCCGTCGAGATACACGGCGCCGATCACGGCCTCGAGCGCATCGGCCAAGATGGACTGCTTGTCAGCCCCGCCGGTTGCTCGTTCACCCTTACCCAGCCGGATCGCGCTGCCGAGGTCGATAGCGCGTGCGATCTCGGCCAATGTGATGGCGTTGACCACGCCGGCACGAAGCTTGGCGAGTTGGCCTTCGGGTAGTTCGGGGTAGTGCACGAAAATCTTGTCGGCGATCGCCAGTCCGAGCACCGCGTCGCCCAGGAACTCGAGCCGCTCGTTCGACTCGACATGGCCGTTTTCTGCGCACCATGAACGGTGCGACACCGCCAGGTTCAGCAGTTCGGGGTCAACGAATTGATAGCCGATCGTTGCCGGCAGAAGGCTGAGGCCGTCGTCAGAAGTCAGCTGTTTGCTCTGCGATCGATGTAGTCGATGGCGTCGCGCACCGTGCGAAGGTCTTCGAGATCTTCATCGTCGATGCGAAAGCCGACCGTTCGCTCGCTGAGTTCTTCTTCGATGGCTTCGACCAGTTCGATGAGTGCCAGCGAATCGGCTTCGAGATCGTCGCTGAAGCTGTCGCCTTCGTTGATCGCCGACGGCTCGATTTCGAGGATTTCAGCAAGACGCTCTCGCACGAGGGTCACAATTTCTGAGCGATCCATGGGACTCGAATTCATTAGGGTTTCGGCGGGCATAGCACCCCTCCTCTAGCATCTCCGATGGGCACCGGAGCCGCCAGAGTATAGCGAGAAATGTCGAAAAAAGTACATGGTGGGCTGGCGCGTCGACTTGCGATACGTTAGACCGAACGCACCAACCCGCTGGGACCGACAACGCTTCGATCCCGTGAAAGCCGGCGAAAGGCATCAGAACATGGCGAAAGTCACGATTTATCACAATCCCCATTGAGGTTCTTCGAAGAATGCCTTGGCGGTCGCCGAGGATCTGGGAATCGATCATGATGTTGTGCTGTACATGAAAGAGCCGCCCGATGAAGCGGCGCTGAAGAAGATCGTGGCCGGGCTCGAGGATCCCGTCGAAGATCTGGTTCGCAAGGACTCCAAGTTCAAGAAGCTCGAACTCGACCCCGATGACTATGTCGATAACCCCGATGCAGTGGTAGCGGTCTTGGCAGAGCACAAGGCGCTTTTGCAACGCCCAGTTGTGGTCCATGGCAAAAAGGCCATAATCGGGCGCCCGAAGGACCGTATTGGTCCCTTTATTCAGGGCAAATAGCTCTTATTCATTGCCGGTTGGAAATACCGGGTGCTGATAACCTGTTACATATCGCCAGGAGGCAAACCACACTATGACAAGCCTGCAAACCCATACTCGACCAGTCGACCTGCCCGAAGAAGACCGAGCAGCATTCGTCATCAAGGTCTACCAACATGTCCTGGCCGCCGTCGGCGCTTTCGTAGCGATCGAAGCCCTGTTCTTCATGACCGGTGTCGCCGAAGGCATCTATAACATCACCTGGGGAAGCGGCAGCGGTGCCAGCTGGCTCTTGGTACTCGGTGGCTTCATGGTCGGCCAGTGGTTCGTCTCTCAGGCCGTCTCTGACCTGGACAACCCCAGCCGTCAGTACGCCGGCTTGTTCGGCAGCTCACTGATCTACGCGTTGCTGTTTGCCCCATTCCTGTTCTACGTCTACAACGTGCAGGACAGCAGCGGCACCGTCACCTCGGCGGCCGTGGTCACCGCCATCGGGTTTGCCTTGCTGACCTTCGTTGCTTTCACCACTCGCAAGGACCTGTCGTTCATCCGACCGTTAATCATGTGGGGCTTCGGTGGCGCCATGTTGCTCATCGTTGGTGCACTGCTCTTTGGCTGGAACCTCGGAACCTGGTTCTCGGTCGCCATGGTCGCCCTCTCGGGTGCGGCCATCCTCTATCAGACGCAGAACATCATCCGGAACTTCCCGGCCAATGCGTACGTTGCCGCCGCCGTGCAGCTGTTCGGCTCGGTCATGACCATGTTCTGGTACATCCTGCGTATCTTCGCCTCCCGCGACTGATCCGCACAATCAAAGCGAACTTCGATCGATCCCGGCGCTTGCGGCGCCGGGATCGATCGTTTTGGCGAGTCCCTAGTACTGGAGCGCCTCAGATCGCTCGCTCAATGGCATCGATGATGCGGGCGTAGCCGGTGCAACGGCACAGGTTGCCCGAGATCCCGATCTGGATCTCGTCGCGCGTTGGTGTCGGATTTCGCCCGAGTAGGGCGCACGCCGACATGAGCATGCCCGGCGTACAGAAGCCGCATTGCACACCGCCTGCTTCCAGGATCGTCTGTTGCAGGCGGTGGAGCTTGTCGTCGGTGACCAGGCCTTCGACGGTCCGGATCTCTCGGCCTTGGGCTTGCACCGCCAGATACGAGCATGCGTTGACCGGTTGGCCATCGAGCAGCACCATGCAGGCCCCGCACTCGCAGTCGTCACAGCCTTCTTTGGTGCCGGTGAGCCCGACCTCGTTGCGGATCACGCCGAGCAGGTTTCGACTCATGTCGACGCTTACGGGGTATTCGGTTCCATTCACCCGCAGGTTCACCGCAACCACCGAAGGGGTCATGACGAGGCTCCAATGCCCAGGGATCGGTTGACGGGAACGGCGATGAGTTCCCCGTTGGCGCGGCGGACTGCGGCGTCGACGGCTCGTTTCGCCATGACACCAATGGTGTGGCGTCGGTAGGTAGTGCTGGCTCGGAGATCAGATATCGGCGCAGATTGCGCCGACGCCGATTCGGCGATCAGCGACAACGTGACGTCGTCTGGTGGCCGCCCCGTTACGTCGAGTACGACGCTCCTGATGGTCGGCGCCACCGCGGCCAGCGCGATGTTGAGCGAAGCGATCGTGCTATCGGCGTTGAGCGATACGGCGGCGGCTGCGCCGGTGACAGCGATCTCCATGGCGCGTCGATACTCGAGCCGGACGTAGGCACTCGACGACCGTGCGGGCGGATTCGGCAACATGATTGCCGTGCAGAGCTCGGCTGGTGTTGCGGTAGTGGTGCCGGGGCCGGACCACAGTTCGCCGATAGGCAAATTGCGAGCTCCGGCATTTGACTGCAGCTCCACGACGGCATCGAGCACCAGCAGTGGTGCGCCGGTGTCCATTGCCGGCGAACCGTTCATGATGTTGCCACCCAGGGTGCCCACATTGCGGGTCGAAGGTGATCCCACCAACGCCGCTGCATCGGCGAGCGCCGGGTAGTTCTCGACGATGACCGGGTCCGTCATGAGGTGCGCGTGGGTGACCCCGGCTCCGATCCGGCAGCCGGTGTCGCCCATCGCAAGCGTTTGCAGTTCGCGGATGCGGTCGATGGCGACCAGCTTCTCCGGAAGAGGTTGCGCTCCGTGGCGGGCGCCAACCACAAGGTCCGAACCCCCTGCGACAGGTCGGGCACCATCGGCCAGTGCAGCGACCGCGTCGTCGATCGAGCGCGCAATGCTGAAGCTCATGCGTGATCGCCCGTGTCGAGCGATGTCGTCCACACGCGTTCGGCGGTCATGGGGAGTTGGCGCACCGGGCGGCCAATCACCTGCGTAATGGCGTTGGCTATGGCTGCGGCAGTGGCCACGTTGGGTGCTTCGGCCAAACCCTTGGCTCCGCGTGGACCGGCGCCCGCTCCCCCGGGTTCGATGAAGCAGGTGCGCACCGTCGGTGTGTCGGCAGCAGTCTGCAGCTTGTATTCGAGCAGGCCGGGGTTACGTTGGCGACCGGTCTCGTCATAGGTCGTCGACTCGGTCAACGCTTGGCCTATCCCCATCATGATGCCGCCTTCGATCTGGCCGAGTGCTCCGAGTGGATTCAAGATGGTTCCGGAGTCATGAGCTGCACTTACGTCGAGCACACGCACCACGCCGGTATCGCGATCGACCCGCACGTGAGCGGCATGACACGAGAACTGGGGTGCGGCCCAGGCGGCCAGACCTTGATCGCCAACGCAGTTGGTGGAGAGCTCGGGGTACGGGGGCGGCGACTCCGACCCGGTGGCCAACAACAGCTGGTCACCAGCCGCGATGGCGGCCAGTTCGATGATCGAAACCGATTTCGCCGGGGTGCCGGCGACATGAGCCGCGCCAGATTCGAGCACGATGTCGTCGGGGTCGGCTTCGAGCTCGGAGGCGGCCAGATCGCGTAATTGTTGGGCGATGCGTTGTGATGCGCCGACGACTGCTCGGCCGTTGTTGATCAGCGTCTGCGAACCCGTGGCCCCGGTGTCGAACGGCCCGGCAGCAGTGTCTTGGTAGACGATTTCGAAGTCGGTCGGTTTCATGCCGAGTTCATCGGCAGCGAGATTGCGCAAGGTCATGACCGCACCCGTGCCGCATTCTTGTGCGCCGGTCACGATCTGTCCGCTTCCGTCGTCGTCGATGCGAACGATGGCCCCGGACGCAGCCGGGAAACTCGGCCACCAACCAACAGCGACGCCGATTGCTTCGTCTGGTCCGAGCTCATCGGCGGGTGTGGCGTTCTCGACGGCAGCATCGATGCACGCTTGAAGTCCAATGGCGTCGTATACCTGACCAACTGCACCCGTGTCACCTTCGGCGACGCCATTCAGTTTGCGAAAGGCCACCGGATCCATGTTCAGAGCCCGAGCCACGTCGTCGGTGTGGGACTCGAGTGCCCAGCAAACCTGCGGCGCCGTGGGGGCGCGGACAGAACCCGATGGCTGTCGGTTGGTGTAGATCAGGCTGGCTTCGATGTGCACATGATCGATCTTGTACGGGCCAGCGGCATGCATGGCCGCAAGCTGGGGGAAGAACGCAGCGTCGGCGGCATAGGCGCCGTTGTCGATCAGTAGCCGACCCTTGCGAGCGGCGATCGTGCCATTGGAGCGCACGCCGGTGGTCAGCTCCACGATCATGCCCTCTCGACGGCGGTCAGGGGCCAAGAACTCTTCGCGCCGGGTGAACACCAGCTTGACCGGTCGTTTCGCGGCTCGGGCCAGCGCTGCGATGTGCGCTTCGAAGTGGAAACCGCACTTGCCGCCGAAACCGCCGCCGAGATGCGGAACGATGATGCGCACCTTGTTCGAAGCCATGCCGAGCGTCTCACACACACCGGCACGGGCATCGAATGGCACCTGTGTACTGCTCCAGATCGTCACCTTTCCACCCTGCCACTGCGCCAGAATCGCACGTGGCTCGATCGGCGCGGCATGACTGGCGTCGGCGCGATAGCTGCTGGTGATCACGTGGTCGGCTTCGGCCAACCCGGCTTCGATATCGCCCTTGGCGATAGACGAGAACGAGCAGACGTTGCGGTCGCGCACGGTGTCGCCGGTCACGGCGTAGCTCTCCCAGTCTTCGTGCACCAACGGCGAGTCGGGCCCAAGCGCTGCTTCGAGATCGACCACTGGCTCGAGCTCGTTGTAGTGCACGACAATTGCTGCAGCCGCGGCTGCAGCTTGTTCGGGCGTGGTCGCCGCCACCGCTGCCAACACCTCGCCTTCGAAACGGATGGTGCCGGTGGCAAAGAGGGTGCGGTCCGGGATCACCGGGCTGTAGTGCACGGCAGGCACGTCGTCCGCGGTGAGCACCGCGACGACGCCCGGCATCGTCTGCGCGAACGAAGTGTCCACGCTGATCAATCTCGCATGGGCCACATCCGCATAGCGGAATGCGGCAAAGGCCATGCCCGTGAGCGACAGGTCGGCGCCGTAGCGGCCGCTTCCTGTGACCTTGGCCTCGCCGTCGGCACGATCAAAGCGTGGCAGTTCGTGGGGGACAACCGGTGCGACCATCGGCCCGCAGCATAGTTCTGCGCCCGCAACAAGGTACGTGTACCAGTTACGCGTCCCTTACGACCGGACGTGTACCAGGTACACGTTCCCCGTGATCAGGGGGTGGCGAGGGCGGCGGTGAGTTGGCCGACGAGGTCGGTTTCGGCCAGTTCGTGGGCGGCGCGAGCGGCGTTCAGGATGGCGTTGGCCGACGAAGAGCCGTGGCTGATCATGCAGACGCCCTTGACGCCGACCAGTGCGGCTCCGCCGACGGTGTCAGGATCGGTGCGTTCGTACAGCGGCATGAGCGCTGGCAGTAACAGCTCTGCTCCTTTGCGCGCATCGTCGGACGAATCAAACGCTTCGAGCAGCGCGTTCACGATTTCTTTGGCGGCGCCCTCGAGCGACTTGAGCGCGACGTTGCCGGTGAAGCCGTCGGTGACGATCACGTCGACGTCGCCACCGAGAAGATCACGACCTTCGACGTTGCCGATGAAGTTCGCACCAGTGGCTTGTTGCCATTCGGTTTCGCTGAGCAGCGGGTACGCCGCCTTGGTCAACGGGGACCCTTTGCTGGCCTCCTCGCCGTTCGAGAGCAGGCCGACCCGTGGCGCTTCCACTCCGTAGCGAGCCCGTGCGTAGACGGCACCCATGCGGGCGAACAATGCCAGCAAATCGGGAGTGCAGTCGACGTTGGCTCCGGCGTCGATCAAGATGTTTGGTGTGCCACCGCCGAACATGGGTAGCGGGGTGGCGATCGATGGTCGGCTGACACCCTTGATGCGCTTCATGCGCAGCGTGGCGGCGGCAAGGGCCGCGCCGGTATTGCCGGCCGAGATCATGCCCGAGGCCCGGCCGTCACGAACAGCTTCGGCAGCCCGTACCAGGCTGGAGTCCTTCTTGGTGCGGACGCTCTTGGTCGGATCCTCGTCCATGGCGATGACTTCGGACGCCGAGATGACTTCTAGCGATGTTTCGCCGATTGCTTCGGGCTGACCAACGAGAACAACCGGAATGCCTTCATCGGCGGCGAGTTGCGCACCTGCGACGATCTCGCCGGGCGCATTGTCGCCACCCATGGCGTCGACCGCAATCGGGAGCATGAGTTAGGAAGGTCGAGTCAGTCGACGTCGATGACCTGGCGGCCGCCGTAATGGCCACAGTTGCCACACACGCGATGTGGGACCTTGACCTGAGCGCACTGCGGGCAGGTGCTTCGTGCTGGCTTATCGAGCGACCAGTTCGAAGCCCGGCGAGCACGGGTCTTCGCCTTGGAGGTCTTCTTCTTTGGAACTGCCATGGGGCTCTCCCGGTATACGAACGACCAGCAAGACTACCCGAATCAAACCCGATTCGACTCCGCGATCGCCAGTTCTTCGAATCAGGCAGGCACCAGACCCAGGGGTTGTGAACTCAGAACTTCGGCACCGGCCTCGGTCACGACCACTTGTTGCTCCAATTTGACGGACTCGGTCCCGTTCGGCGGCGACGCCAAGGCCTCGGCGCACAGCACCATGCCGACACAGATCTCGCCGTCGTAGCCCGACGAAGCAAAGTGATCCCGATTCAAGATCAGCGGATACTCGTTGCACATACCGATGCCGTGCGCGATGGCAGCGTTGGCAGGCGAATGAATCGTTGGATCGGGCAGGTGTGCTCCGTGGCAGATCTCCGCGAACGACGCGCCGGGTCTGAGAAGCTGGATCGTCGTGCGCAACTGTTCGCTGGCCGCGTCATGCAGCCGCTGCTGCTCAGAAGTCGGTCGCTGTGAGCCTGCAAGCCACGTGCGTGAGATATCGACCGAGTACCCGCCGACGCCGATGAGATCAGTGTCGAATGCGACAAGATCCGTGGGGCCGATCACGTTGGCCGAGCATTCCTGATACCAGGGATTCGTCCGCAGTCCTGCGGTCAGCAGACGAGTCTCTAGCCACTCGCCCCCCGCCTCGATATTTGCGCGGTGCAGTTCAGCCCACAGGGCTTGCTCGGTCATGCCAGGGCGCATCTTGACCCGCATTTGATCTATGGCGTGATCACATGCGTCGACAGCGACGCGGATGGCGGCAATCTCTTGCTCTGTCTTGATACAGCGGGCGCGGTTCGCCACCCGTTGTCCGTCATGTAGTCGCACCCCGTGGCGAGTCAGGGCATCGGCACCAGCTGGATCGAGCCGATCTACGGCCAGGTCATTTGCTCCCGCCAGCAGCCCAATGATCTCGCTGGCCCAGCGTTGCACGAACTCGCTCGTTCGTCCGCCAGTGATGAAGTCGTACCATGACACAGCGGTGCGAACTTCGTCGACTCCGGCATGGCCGTCGGACAAGTGCTCGCACCCTTTGAATTCGAACAGCACAACGTCGCCTTCGCCAGGGATGAATACGTAGCGGCAGGGATTGTGAAGCGAGTAGACCTGCATATTCGACGTTCCTGTTGCGTAACGAATCGTGATGGGGTCATAGAACAACCCCGCGTCGCAACCTGACTCGATGATCGATGAGCGCAGCCGGGCGAGCCGGCCTGCCTCGAGCGCAGCGTCGATCACAGGATGAGGCCGTCGGTGTGAGCACTGACCGTTTGCGCCGCCAACAAATGCGCCTCGGTCACGCGACCATAGACGCTTCGGGTGCGATCGAGCGGGCCGATCACGCCCGGGCGGTCCGCATAGGAGAGCACCAGCACGAGGCGCTCTCGCTGGCCTCGGACCGCAGTCACCTGGTGTAACGAGTAACGGCCGAGAAAGAGTTGCAGATCGCCAGGTCCGTTGTTCGTGGACTGCAAACTGGTTGCGTCTTGGCCGTCCAGGACTGCTCGAAGCCCGGTGAGGTTCTCATTGCCCGGGCTTCTCAGATCATGGCGATACACGAAATGTCCACCGCTGTCTGGTTTCTGGATCACGATTGTTGCGACGAACTCGTTGGTGTCGTAATGCCAAGGGTAGGCCCCGCCAGGCGGCAGGACCGTGGCAACGAGGCCCGCGAGCGGGTCGGCGTACTCGAACACGCGCTCCAGACCGACACAGCCTGCAATGAAACTCTTGAACATCGGCGAGACGTACAGTCGATGCGCGGCACAGTGCGGCGCAATCATGTCCCGAGTCACGTGGCCCGCGTCCCATTCGAGCTTCGCACATCGTGGATCGTCGGCATCGAGCTTGGACTCGAGGTCGGTTCGTGCGTAGACGGTTCCGTAGTGGCGCCGGATCTCGATATGGCGTCGAGCATCGTTCAGTGTGCCAGCGATGTCGCCGACCGCGGCCGGCTGCAAGAAGCCCGGCAGTGTTACGGCGCCACGTTGGGTGAGCTCGCTGCGCACCTCGGCAACGAGCCTCGCCGACGCCGCCGAACCAGCTTGCAACGCATACGTGGTGGTGTCGACGATGTCATCAACGACTCCGACCTCTGCATCTGCCAACACAAGTGCCTCCGGGGATGTCGAGTGCTGACAACCAGGACATCACGACCACGCACATGAGTCCAACAAATGTTTGCATGCCGTAGTCATGAGGGTCTTTCATATAGACTTGCCAGTCATGCAGCCGCTACTCCTGGATTTGCGCCACTACGAAACCGTCGTGGCCATCGTGGACCTCGAGACGATGACCAAGGCAGCAGCCCATCTATCCACCACCCAATCTGCACTCAGCCATCGGCTCGCCGAAGCCGAACGTCGACTGGGTACCAAGCTGTTTCATCGTGGCCCGAACCGCAGGCTTTCGCCGACGCGCGATGGCTTGGCCGTCCATCAGGTTGCATCCCGAGCCCTCGGTGATCTCGGTCGCACAGAACGCCATCTTGTTCGAGCCAGCGAACCGCGCATTGAGACGATTCGAATCGCCGTGGGTAGTTATGACTGCTATCACTGGTTCCCAGGCTTCCTTCGCCGGGTACGCGACACCATGGCGACTATCGACCTGGATCTGGTAGCAGTTGGCGACGAGCCCGGTGCTGCGCTGCGAGGCGGAGACGTCGACATCGTCATTGCCCCTGGTCGACCCGAGGGGGCATTGCGCCTGGTAGAGCTCTTCGACGACGAACTCGTTCTCGTCACTGATCCCAATCACCATCTTTGCGCGGCCGACGTAGTGGAAGCAGGTGATCTGGCCGCAGAGACCTACTTGACGTACAACTCCCAGCCAACGCCAGGCTTTGAGTACGACCGGTTCTTCCGGCCCGCCCTGGAGTATCCAATGGTGGTGCGTGTGGTACGCCAAACGAGTGCCATCACCGAGCTTGTCGCCGCGGGCGTAGGCGTAGCGATCCTGAGCAGGTGGGCGCTCGAACCAGGACTGCAAGCAGGACGGTTGTCTGCAACGAGATGTGGCGGTGATGGACTGGAGCTGACATGGCACGCCGCAACCCGCCCGGGTGACAACAGGTCAGAAATGATCGTTGGCGAACTCATCGACCATCTTGGTGGGCGAGCTAGTCGAACGTGATGTCGGAGAGGGCGGCCCAGCGGGGATCGGCTGGCGGTTCGGCTTCGGGATCGGCTTCGGCTTCGACCGTGGTGGGAAAGCGACTGGGGTCCGGCCCCTCGCAGTCGTCGCGGCACAACGGTGCGACCGGCAGGTTCAGCAGCACGGTCTCGCGAACCATGGGTTCGAGATCAACCTCGTTTTCGGCGAGCAGATACGTCTCACCTTCGTCTGGCCGCTTCTCGAAAACCTCTCGCAACTCGATTGCGGTGATGTCGGTTTGCTCTTCGAGACAGCGTCGGCAGGGGCCGGTCCAGGCAACTTCGATCGTTCCCTGCGCAACCAGTTCTTCGCCCACGACTTCGAGCGCCAGGTCGAGGTGCAACTCGGTAGCGCGCACTTCGGCAGTCACTAAGGCCATGCCATCGAGTGGCGGCAGAGAAACCGTGAATTGTTTCTGGGACCCGGGTTTACGCTTGAGCGGCGTGATGTCGACCTCGAGTGCCGACGGCTGCACCGCTAGTACCCCTGTGCTTCGGGAGGAAGCGGCGCCTGCATGGGATCACCCATTGGCCGCGACGGTGGCGGAGTCGGTGTCGGCGGTTCGTCGAGCGGATGAGCAGCCCGGGGCTGGGCTTGCTCGCCGAGTTCGTCGAGCAGGTTGCCCTGCAGTTTGGTGCGACCCGCACCCACTTGTTGCAGGGTTCGTTGCAACACATTCTCGAAGCTGCCGAGTTTCTGGTCGCAGTAGTCTTCGGCTTCGAGACGTAGTCGACGTGAATCGGCTTCGGCGACCTCGAGCACCTTGCGGGCACGAGCCTCGGCCGCCTTGACGACCTGCGTGCGTTGCACCATCTGCTCGGCTCGGTTCCGAGCCAGCGCTACGATCTCGTCGCCTTCGCGCCGCATCTTGGCCCGGAACTCTTCGCGTTCTTTGAGCAGCCACCGCGCCGATCGGAGTTCGTCGGGCATGTTCGCCTGGATCTCGTCGATCAGCGCCAGGACGTCTTCTTTGTTGATCGTGGAGCTGGCAGACAGCGGCAACGGACGGGCCGACTCGATCACATAGCGAAGCTCGGCTACGAGATCGGCAACACCGGCGGGAGCACCCTGGGCGGCGCTGGCTCCGTTCATGTCATCGAATGGGTGTGAATCAGTCACTATCCGCCATTTTGGCACGCAAACGAGCCAAAACCGGACCAGGGACCATGGAACTTATGTCACCACCGAATCGAGCGATCTCGCGGATGTACTTCGAGGCGATGAATGAGCTCAAACTCGTGGATGGCAAGAACATGGTCTCTACTCCCGATAGCTGCTTGTTTATCTGCGCCTGTTGCAGTTCGCTCTCGAAGTCTCCGGCGGCTCGCAAACCCTTGATGATGAAGTCGACCTGCTGATCGACAGCCAGGTCGACGACCAATCCGCTGTGCATCATCGGACGAACATTATCGACGCCGACGAACACTTCGGCGATGATATCGAAGCGTTCGGCCAAGGTGAATACGCCGCTGCCCTTGCCCGGGTTGCCAACGGCAGCAACGACGACCTCGTCGAAGGCACGGGCGGCAGTTTCGACGATCTCGACGTGACCGTTGTGTATGGGATCGAACGACCCTGGATAGAGCACTCGTGTCACGCGTTTCGACTCCCTTGTCTTTGCGTTTGTCACTGCGTCGGCTGTATCAGGATCCGAACTCGGGCCCGCTGACGATGGTTACCACGGTACTTCCATAGGTGCGGCTGCGGAGTGATTCCCACGGCTCGCTCACATGGATCGGATCGTGCGACTCGGCGACCACGAGATCTGCTGTGGCGCTGGCGAAGAGCAGATCCCAGTCGTCGAAGCCGTACGGCGGATCGGCGAGCACGACATCATGATGGGGGGCGGCTGCGAGCCAGCGAAGCGAATCGGTCGACACGACCGTTGCGAGATCTTCGAAGCCGAGTGTCTCGATATTCTCACGCACCGCCGTCAGTGCATGGCGATCGCGTTCGACGAAGGTGGCGTGACTTGCCCCACGGCTCAAAGCTTCGAGGCCGAGTGCTCCGCTGCCAGCAAAGAGATCCACGAAGGTGGCGTCTTGGATTGCGTTCAAACTGAACAGAGCATTGAACGTGGCCTCGCGAACTCGGTCGGTCGTTGGTCGTGTCGTGGTCCCGTCAGGGACCACCAGTCGGCGGCCCCGGGCCGATCCTGCAACTATGCGCACCGCTTCAGTATGCCCATCCGCCGACGTGCTCGGATGCCACGACTCGAGACGCTACGAGTACAGTCCCGTTGGTGGACGTGCCTGACCAGATCGTATGTGTCGAGTGCCAGGGCACCTGTTACCGGTTGACCCAGCGCCCCGCCGATGATCCCTTTCTGCCGGGCGACTTCGTGGCATATCGATGCCCCGATTGTGCCGAACGCTTCGACCTGGTCATGACCGACCCCGACGAAGACGACCCGTACTAGCCGTACTGGACCGTTAGCGTGCTGGCCGCCAGAATCCCAGCAGCGGCGGTGAATCCTCAACGGTCAACTCGTCGGCGTCGATGTACCCGTGGCGCCGATAGAAATCGTAGTTGCGCGGATTGCTCGACTCGAGAAACGTGGGGAGACCGGTCGCGTCGGCTTGGCCAAGCATCTTGGCCAACACCATGCTTCCGAGCCCTTGGTTCTGGCGATCGGGGTGGGTTCCGAGGATGCCGAGGTACCAGTGCGTCTGCGATGGGCGATGCACGGCCATGGCTTCGCTGAGTTTTCCGGTGATGGCGATGCGATCACCCAGTTGTGCTGCAAATGCCGTCGTGAACGGCATGGCTTGATCGTCTCGCAGAGCTTCGTTCTCTGTCGACGATGACTCCTTCGGCGCCGTCCACAGCGCCACGGCACCCTCGTCGTCGATCGAGTGAATAGCGTCGCCGGGTGTGCTGCGGGCCACCAACATGCGGGCGAGCACGATGCCCGTCTCGATCGCAATGGTGTCGCTGGTGTCGTAGATCCACTTCCATATGGGGTCGTCGGCGAATGACGCCGCGACCGTGGTGGCGACGGACTCGAGTGCTTCTTGACCGACACGGTGGACTTCGGACATGGCACCATCTTGGTGCATGGAAGAACCAGAACTTGCCTCACCGTGGGCTTTGCAGCTCGCAGCTCGGATCGAGAAGCTCACGCCGCCGACCACCGCGGCGGTGTGTGCGGCGGCGGCCCTGGCCACGATCGAATTACTCGACGACGAACGCGCCCAGCCCGATGGCATCTGGCATGTGTCGGTGCGGACCTGGAACGGCGAGCGCATCAGGAAGATCGTGCGGCGTGCCCGAGCATCGGCGTGGGAACGTGCCCAGAACGTCGGCGGTGTCACCGTGGAGCGCGATGGCGCCGAGGTGCGTGCGTTCGTGCCCTCTCCGATGGATCAGGCGCCACCCGAAATCACCAAGCTTCAGATCCAGTCGACCGCACTCGACGACGTCGAACCACTATCCGAGCTGCCAGACCTGGCAGCTTCCACCCTGGTGATCGGAATCACTCCCCTCTTCGAAATGAGCTGGGGCAAGCAAGCCGCTCAGTGCGCCCATGCGGGGCAGCGAGCATGGATGTTCGCCGACGAAGCAACCCGGTCTGAGTGGGACGGTGCTGGCCGCCCGATCGCCGTAGTGCATCCCGACGGATCGTTGTGGAGCGCTCTCGACGATGTCGCCACCACCCGTATCCACGACGGCGGTTTCACCGAAATACCACCTGGCACAAACAGCTCCATCGCCTGGTTTACCGACTAACGAGAAGCAGGCTCACCGAGGACGCCGAAGTGCAGAAGCGTGCTGCGGGCCTGCTCGGGGCCCTTTGCCAATCCGGCTTGCAGACCCGCCGCGACGGCGCCATCGACATTGATCTGGTTATCGTCGATGAACAGCACTTGATCAGCAGGTAGTCCCAGATCGGCGACGGCGTAGTCGTAGATCTCGCGTTCCGGTTTGGCCAGACCGAGCTCATAGGAGAGATAGGACCGCTCACACAGGCCCTGCACGACCTCGGCATCCTGTTGGTTTTCCCAGTGGATTGCGCTGGTGTTGCTGAGCACGCCGGTGATCACACTGGCAGGCACTCGGTTCACGAGCTCGACTGCCCCGGGGAACAGACCCTGCGGGAAGGCCACGAAGCGTTCGATGAAGTGTTCTGCGGTGCCCTCGAGTGAGAGCTCGTCGACAATGGTGGCAGCGAAATGCTCGACCGTGCATCGACCACGTTCGAACAGTTGCACTGCTGGGCTCAGGATCCAGGCGTTCCAGATCTCTTCGGGTGTGAGCGCTGACGGACCCAACACGTTCTCGAGCGAGTCAAGTTGCACGATGACCCCGCCCATGTCGAACAGCACAGCCTGTATCTCATTCATGTGATCGAGCTTAGAGAAATTGGATGCGCTGCGAGTCTGGGTTTGCGATCGCGACGCACCCTACGGTGGCGTATGACCATTCTCGAAGACTTCTCTCTGGGCGGCATGCGAGCCGTTGTCACCGGCGGCGGCAAGGGCATCGGACGCGGCATCGCGTTGTGCCTGGCCGAAGCAGGCGCCGATGTCATGGTGAGCGCCCGCACCCAGGCCGACGTCGACACGGTGGCTGCAGAGATCACCGAGCTCGGTCGAGGCGGCTACGGCCATACGGCCGATGTCACCTCCCCGGGTCAGCTCGATGCGTTGGCAGCAGCCGCGGTCGACAAGATGGGTGGGCTCGACATATGGGTGAACAATGCTGGCGGGCTACCCGATGGCACCGCCCGCTATATGACCCGCACTGATCCCGAGCAATGGCAAGCACAGATCGATCTGAACCTGACTGCGGTTTGGAAGGGTTGCGTGGCTGCGGCTGGCCAGATGGGCGATGGCGGTTCGATCATCAACATCTCATCGACCGCCGCCCGCGGCGGGCAGGTCAAGAACGGTCCCTACGGCGCATCCAAGGCAGCGGTGAATTCGTTGACCGCTTCGTTCTCGCTCGAGCTCGCTCCGAACGTGCGAGTCAACGCCGTGTCGCCGGGCCCGGTGCCGACACAGAACTTCATCGACAGCGTCGGCTACGAAGGCGATCGCAAGGAGATGATCGACAAGCAGATGAAGATCCCGTTGGGACGCATCGGCAGCGAGCGCGACATCGGCGCCGCAGTTGTCTTCCTGGCGTCGCCGGCTGCGTCGTGGATCACTGGGCAAGTGCTGCTTGTGAACGGTGGCCGGTGACCGACCGGCAACTCCCCGCGGATGCGACTCCGGCGCGCACCACACCGTCGTTTACCAGCGAGACAGTCCCGAAGGCATTGTGCAATGCACATCATGCGACCGTGTGGGCCGAGCTCGTCCTAGAGCACGGTGCTGTGTTGTTCATCGAGGAAGACCCGCCGTGGCGCACCAGAATCACCGCTGGTTCACGGCAGGTAATCGTGCCAATCCGTACGCATCATGTTGACCCGGAAATCGACAGCGTCTTCCACGTTCAGTTCTACGACTAGTGTCCTGTCCGGGTATTGATGGCCTTCCTCCGCACTCTGGCTAACGGGTGTTGTTCACGCTTGAGCCGGTTTGGTGAAGTGGTTGCTGAGCCGCCAGTCGGTGAGCTCTAGCTCTTGAGCAAGAAGTCGGTTTCGTCGTCGGCCAGCAGTGTGTCGACCTCGGCCCGCAACGCCGTGTGCTGCTGCAGAGACGGGTCGTTATCGAGTACCGAAAATGCGTCCTCGCGTGCCTTTTCCACCCAGTAGCGGTCGCGCCGCAGCGAAGCCAGTTTGAGATCGCTGCGCCCTTTCTGGCGCTCACCCATGATCGTGCCCTCGCCTCGGAGCTCGAGATCGATTTCGGCGAGCTCGAAGCCATCGGTGGAGTCGACGAGCGACTGCAACCTGGCAACCGATATCTCGGTCGATCCACCGGCGACCAGATAGCAGAACGACTGATGCCCACCACGACCGACGCGCCCCCGCAGCTGGTGAAGCTGAGCAATCCCGAATCGGTCAGCATCCAGGATGATCATGACCGTGGCGTTGGGGACGTCGACACCCACTTCGATCACGGTCGTGGCCACGAGTGCATCGAGGCGACCGGAGCGGAATTGCGCCATGGTCTCCTCTTTTTCCGCTGAGCTCACTCGGCCGTGCAGCAGCCCCAGCGGAAGGCCCTGGAGCTCGTCGGATTGCAACCGGACATAGGTTTCCTCGGCAGAGGTCGCTTCGAGCTTGCTGCTCTCCTCGACCAGTGGCGTCACGATGTAGGCTTGGCGGCCGTTTTCGATCTCGGTGCGCACGTGCTGCCACATGAGCGCCTCGGCATCGGGATCGACGCCGGTCAGGTCGAGCTTGCCCTCGTCGTTTTCGAACGGCTGGCGAATCCATGTGGTTTGAATCGGGGTGCGCCCGATCGGCATCTCGTCGATCACCGAAACGTCGAGATCGCCATAGACCGTCATTGCCGCCGTTCGAGGAATGGGTGTCGCCGTCATGACCAGCACGTCGGGCACCGCTTCGCCTGCGCCCTTGTCGCGCAAAGCCGCGCGCTGCTCGACACCGAAGCGGTGTTGCTCGTCGATCACGACCATGCCGAGTGACGGGAAACCGACCGAATCCTGAATCAGCGCGTGCGTGCCGATCATGAGATCGATACGCCCCTCGGCCAAACCAGCATCGATCTTGCGGCGATCGGCTGCGGTCGTGCGATTCGTGAGCAGCGCGATGCCGAGGGGCCGAGTTCCCATCAGCGAACCCTGCCCCTGCGTCTGGTCCACATCGACTTCGAGCCCCTCGACCATGTCACGGATGCTGGCAAAGTGCTGCTCGGCAAGTACTTCTGTCGGGGCCATCAGAGCGCCCTGATGCCCACCTTGGATCGCGGCCAGCAGCCCCGCGACCGCGACGATGGTTTTACCAGCACCCACGTCACCCTGCAGTAGACGGTGCATCGGCGAGGTTGCCCGTAAGTCAACGAACATCTCTTCGATGGTGCGCCGTTGGGCGTTCGTGGGTTCGAACGGCAGGAGCGCCAGAAATCGGTCAACGAGCCCGCCATCGGGGTCATGCTTTACGCCGACAGTCGACGCTTCGAGCTCGCGTTTGCGGCGAACCAGGGCGACCTGGATGCGGAACAGCTCGTCGTAGATCAACCGACGCCGCGAGTGATGCACCTGATCGATCGACTCGGGCATGTGAATGTGGGTGAGAGCGGTGGCCCGGTCGATCAGACCATGACGTTGCAGGAGCCGGCGAGGCACGGGGTCGGCCAGCCCGCGCTGGCTGCTACGTCGCAATGTCTCGCCCACCGCCGATGAGATCTCTGCGGTGCCGATGCCCGCCTTTTCGCTGTTTGGATAGACGGGCACGATCCGACCGGTCTGGTCACCGATCAAGTCGACGATCGGGTTCGTCATCTGTTTGGAGCCGCGATACTCCTCGCACTTGCCGAAGATGACCGCCGACATTCCAGCACGGAGCTGCTTTGTCCGCCACGCCTGGTTGAAGAACGTCATGCGCATGCGACCGGTGCGATCTTTGACATCGACAAACACCATGGTTCGCTTGTTGTTCTTGGTTCGCCGACTGGTGACATTGGCGATCTCGACCATGACCATGCCCTGATCGCCGGGCATGAGCTCGTCGATGGTGGCCTCGTTCGTACGATCGATGTACCGGCGCGGGTACGTCGTCAAGATGTCGTACAACGTGTAGATGTCGAGCGCGGCGAAACCCGCCCGCCGCTTGGTTCCAACCCCAGCCAGCTTGTCGAGCTGCATGCCATCGAGCTCGGCAAGTGTGATCGCGTTGCCATGCTCGCCCATAGCCCGAACTGTATTCCACCGCTCCGCTCGGGGCGACGTTCCGAAGCCGAAGCCAGCCTTCGCACGTGCGTATCTTCTGGGTCTGACCCAGATGGTACGGCGCTATTCGATGCCGAGGTAGTAATGGTAGAGGGGCTGTTCGCCTTGGTGTACTTCGATATCGATGTCGGGGTGGCGCTCTTCGAGCCAGGCTTGGATCAACGACGTGCCGGCTTCGGTGGCATCGACGCCAGCGATCAGCGTTAGTAGTTCGTGATCGTCTGCGACCAGTACACCGATGAGATTCGTGGTGGCGGTCACCACGTCTGGGGCGACCGCAGTGATGCCAGCGGGGCCTATGCCGATGAAGTCGCCGGTGGTGACGGGGCCGGCGTCGCTGTTGGCGTTGCGCACTGCTTGGGTGACTTCGCCAGCCACGATCGACGAGGCGGCTTCGGTCATTGCAGCCGCGTTCTCGTCTGCGGCAGCCTCGGGATCGAACTCGAGCAGTGCCGCGAAACCTTCGGTGACACTGCGGGTGGGCACGACTCGCACGATCTTGTCGGTATGGGCGTCGACCTGGTTGGCCACCGGGATGATGTTCTTGTTGTTCGGCAGCAGAAGGACTTCGTCGGCCGCGACCTGATTCACGGCGTGCAGCAGGAGCTCGGTCGGCGGATTCATGGTCTGGCCACCGAGCACCATCGCGGTCGCGCCGAGTGATTCGAAGATGTCTCGAATGCCTTCACCAACGCCGACCGTGATCACGCCGCAACGGCTCTGTTCGGTTCTGTGGACAACGATGCTGGCTTCGCCTTCGGCGGGAGTCGGGGCATTCGGGTCCACGAGCGTTTCCATGTGATCGAGCTCTTCGAGTAGATCGGTGACGCGGATCTTGTGAGGTCGCCCCACCGCTATACCGGCTTCGATTGACGCACCGATGTCGTCGCAGTGGATGTGACAGTTCCAGAGTCCGTCGCCACCCACGACCACGATCGAGTCGCCGATGTCTGCCCATGCCGAACGGAACTCGCCGATGCGGTCGTCGTTGGCGTCGAGGAAGAACATGACCTCGTATCGCAGGTCGGCGATGCTCTTTTGGCCGTCGTTGACTGCTGGCGCGGGCGCAGGCGCCTGTGCCACGCGAACGAAATCGGTGGGGGCAACGGGAAGTTCTCGCCCGTCGACCTCGTGTAGCAGCGCATCGACCAACAGCAACAGGCCTTGGCCACCGGCATCGACGACGCCGGCGTCCTTCAGGACCGGCAACATTTCGGGCGTGCGGGCGAGGGCATCGTAGCCCTGCGCTCGGCCCGCCTCGAGGGTGGCCAGCAGGTCAGCGCCACCTTCTGCAGCTGCGGTTGCGCCCTCGGCGACTTCGCGAACAACAGTCAAGATCGTGCCCTCGACGGGCCGTTGCACTGCCCCGTAGGCAGCTTCGGCCGCAACGGTGAACGCCTTGGCCCACATGTGGGCATCGTCGGCACCGGAGCCGCCCTCGGTCCGCACCGTGTCGGCCAGCCCGCGCAGAATCTGCGACATGATCACGCCGGAGTTGCCCCTGGCGCCCATGAGCGACCCGTGGCTGATGGCCTTGCATACCGCATCGAGATCATCGGCGCCGGCGAGCTCGGCGCATACCGACTCGAGCGTCAGCGACATATTCGTGCCGGTGTCACCGTCGGGTACCGGGTACACGTTGAGTGCATTGATCATTTCCTTATGACTCATCAACAAGTCGCGGAAGGTCGCAATCACAGATTTGATCTCTTGCGAACCGAGTCGCTGAGCCACAGACACGGCCGCAATCGTAGGCGATAGGTGTCGAAGTTGAATCCTTGGACCATGGAATACCTGATCGATTCGATGGCGATCTGCATCCAGTTGCGGGGCGCTTCTGCCACTCTGGCTCAGCGAGTAGCTTCGTAGCCATGACGCTGGTGAAGCCCGACTTGGTTCTCGACAATGCAAACGTGATCACGGTTGACTCGGACATGCCGAGAGCCGGGAGCATCGCCATCCTTGGCGACCGCATCGTGGGTGTGGGCGAGCGCTACGCCTTCGCCACGACCGGCGCCCGCCATGTCGACATGGACAGCGCCACGATCGTTCCCGGTTTCAACGATGCCCACAACCACATGGGCGGCTACGGCGCCGCGCTGAACGAGGTGGCCATTCAACCTGGTGTGGCCAAGTCGGTCGAAGAGATAGTGAGCGCCATTGGTCGCCGAGCCGCCGATACACCGCCGGGCGTGTGGGTCATCGGTACGGGCTACGACGACAACAAGCTGGCCGAACGGCGCCACCCAACTCGCCAGGAACTCGACGCAGTCAGCCCGGACAACCCGGTGTTGTTGAACCACACGTCTGGCCACTTCTGCGTGGTCAACACCGCAGCGATGCGCCTGGCTCGTGTGGGCGAGGTCGCCGTTCCCGAGGGCGGCGTGGTTGCGGTTGACGAACACGGAGAACCGAACGGCCTGCTCGAGGAACAAGCTCAGACGTTGGCGCGCGGGCTACTTCATCCACGGGCAATTGCCGACATGGTGCAGAACCTGGGTGCGGCATCGGACAAATATCTGAGCGAGGGCATCACCAGCTGCCAAGAAGCTGGCGTCGGCGGAATTCTGGGCACCAAGGAACCACTCGAACTGGCGGCCTATCAGCAAGCCCGCCGCGACGGCCGTTTGCGAGTGCGGGTCACGCTCATGCCCGCGGTCGAAACCCTGCACGCCACGGATCATCACGTCGACGACGATGAACCGTTCGTGCTCGACCTGGGGCTGCATTCGGGATTCGGCGACGACTGGCTCAAGTTCGGTGCCGTCAAGATCTTTGCCGACGGTTCGCTCATCGGGCGCACCGCCGCCATGTTCGACGACTTCGAAGGTGAGCCCGGCAACAAGGGCTACTTCCAGATGGACGAAGCTCGCCTGCACGGCCTGATCATGAAGGCGCACCGATCCGGATGGCAGGTTGCGGTTCACGCCATTGGCGACCGGGCGGTCTCGTCGGTGATCGATGGGTACACCGCAGCTCAAGAGCGCTATCCGCGTGCCGGCACTCGTCATCGCATCGAACATTGCGGCATGACTCGGGCCCAAGACGTGGCCCGTATTGCTGCGCTCGGCGTGATCCCGGTTCCGCAAGCTCGCTTCATCAGCGAGCTCGGCGATGGCATGGGTCGAGCCATCGGCAGTCGCAAGCCAGACTGCTATCGCATGCGCAGCTTCCTCGATGCCGGCATCGTGTTGCCCGGCAGTTCGGACCGCCCCGTCGTCAACGGCGCTCCCCTGCTGGGTATCCACGACCTGGTGAACCAGCGCACCGCCGACGGCGACCCATTCAATCCCCACGAAGCGCTTACCGCCGACGAAGCGCTCCACAGTTACACCCTGGGCTCGGCCTATGCCGCCTTCGACGAGAACCGCAAGGGCTCGATCACCACCGGCAAGCTTGCTGACCTGACCGTGCTCGACCGCGACATCACCACCACAGATCCTGAGTCGATAGATACGACCAAGGTGGTCGCCACCATGGTCGGCGGCTCCTTCGAATACGGCAGCTTCTAATTGTCCATGCGCCTGCGCAAAGACAATTGGCGAATTGTCCATGCGCCTGGCGCAAGGACAATTGGCGTTAGCGAAGCAGTTCTCGGAAGGCGGCGGTGATCCCGTCGTTGGGCATCGACAGTGCGGCGTCGCCCACGGCGAGTTCGAACGTGACGATTCCAGGCACGTCGGTCTGCTCGAGTCCGCCGAAGAGCCAGAGCGCGTGGTCTTCGGCGATGCGATCACGCGCCCGGAGAAGATCGTTGGCATCGCCAGGCAGGAAGACATGAAACATGTTCGTGTGCGGCACCGGCGGATTGATGGTCAGACCATCGACGGTGGCGAGCGCTGCCGCCAGATCTCTGGCGCGCTGGAAATAGGCAGGCATGTTGGCGATCTGGGAATCAAGGCGCATGTCGGCCGACACCCAGTTCGCCATCTGCGTGTACAGGTTGCCGCCATGACGTCGTTGCCAGACGACTGCTTCCTGGATGAAGTCGCTTGCACCCAACAGCATGGACCCTGGGAGTGCCCCGATGCCCTTGTAGAAGGACACGTAGGCCGAGTCGAAGAGATCGCAGACCTCTTCGAGTGAGCGGTCATAACCCGCAGCGGCTTCCCAGAGTCGGGCGCCGTCGAGATGCGTGGCGATGTTGCGTTCGCGGGCCATGGCGCAAAGATCGACCAGTTCCGACCAGGGTGCGAGCTGCCCACCATTCTCCCGAGTCGGGAGTTCGACAACAAGAGATCCCATACGTTCGGCTTCAGCAGCCAAGTCGCTCGGCAGCAATGGTCGGTCGCGTTCACCAACGTGCACTGCCGCCAGCCCATGAAGCCGCTGATAGCCATGCTGCTCGTGCAGCTCGAGATGACACGTCGGGTGCATTCCGACCAGCGCTGATCCGTTGCGCCCTGCCCACAGTCGCACCGCTATCTGCTGCGCCATCGTGCCGGACGGCATGAAGCGCGCTGCGGGGTAGCCGAGCATGCTGGCGACGCGCGCTTCGAACGCCTGCAGACCAATCCCGTCGCCGTAGGCATCGGCCTCGATGTCGTGTTCCTCGCACCAGTCCGCCACCCGCTCGAGCTCTCGATGCGCAGCTTCGGGCACGGCGCCGTGCAGCACGTGACATCGACGCCGCAACGAGGCCCGCTGCGCTTTCAACTCATCTGACGACTCGCCCATGCCTGCCACCGTAGTTTCCGCAATCCAGCGACAGCCGTTGAGACCATTGTTGTCAATTTGACACAACCGAACCCTTGACTCTCAACGACCCGGGCCGACGGATCACCATGCCCGCCGCCGCCATCTCTCCCACGATGCGGCGAGCACCCGAAGCAGCGGCAGTTCAGGGACCGACCCGCCGCAAGGTGCCGGGTCTCCCGCGGTTGTGGAAGATCGTGAGCCAGTCTCGTCGCCACGGGCTGTGGATAGCGGCGTGGAGCGTGATCGGCTGGGCTGGTACCGCCCTTGCTCCGTTCCTGATGGACAAGCCGTTCTTGTTGATGATGCTGTCGCCTCGTGCCCTCTTTGTAGCGCTTGCTTCGAACTCGGTTTCGCTCGTGCCATTCGTGGTACTCGGGACACTGCGATTGAGTATCACCGACGCTTCGTACTTCTTGATCGGCCGCAAAGTCCCCGAAGAGGCTGGCGGGTCCTCGCCCGAACCAGCACCCAGCGGCCGCCTGCGCCGTACATGCCGCAACATCGCTCAGCGCCTGCACCGCACGTGCCGCTGGTTCTGTGCTCGGCCTCGTCTGGCCGGCGCCTTCTTGTTCTTGCGACCAAACGGCAAGTACCTCGGTTTGGCTGGCGCCTACGGGGTCAACCGTTGGGTTGCGGGCCTGTCGGCCACCCTAGGCACCGCATCATTTCTCGCCGTCATGCATCTTGGCGTGAGTGCAGTCTTCTAACGGTTGATCAACCCGTCCAGCGAAGCACGCAGATCGAGCTCGGATGGGCAGTGCAGGCCAACCATGCCCACGGCGACTGCGCCGTCGACATTCCACTCGAAGTCATCGACAAACACCACAGCCGACGGTTCGTCGATGCCCAGTTGGGCCAGTGACAATTCATAGATTGCCGGCTCGGGTTTGCGGTGACCAACCGCAGCCGAGTCGATCACGACGTCGAAGAGATCGACCGGCAGACGAGGCAGCCAGAACGGCTGCCATTCGGCAACATTGTTGGTCACCAGTCCCACTCGCAAGCCCCGCTCCTTGAGTTCGCGGACGATCACAATGCGGTCCTGGAGCAGTTCGAGCGATGCCATTACGTTGTGTTCGCTGTCAACAGTGAACAGCACGCCCGCACCCGGAACACGCGTCTCGGCGTACTCGATATAGGCGTCGAGAGAGATCTCGCCTCGTTCCAACTCATGCCACGGGTTCGCCTCGGGCTATGCCAATGCGGTGATCATCTCGGACAGCAGCGCGTCAGGATCGTAGGGAACGTCTTCGGTCGGCATGTGCAAACTGGTGGTCAGCACACCCGAATAGTCGAACAGGACCGCTTCGATCGCCACCGTGTCAGCCTAGAACCGTTCTGGGCTCGGGTGCCCAGAACCAAAGCGAATAAACCGCAGGGGAGCCCGGTCGTTCAGAGTTTCGTGGCGTGGAGAGAGAACAGAGTGGGGACTTGTGAACGCAGGGGTTCTGGCAGATACCAGCCGTCGTCTGCCTTGGTGCAGCTGGGTGAGTACGGCCACGGAATCATCTGATGCTCGTCGAGTTGATCGATCCGCATGCCTGCGCCGACCAGTGCGTTGATGATCGAGGGCAGCGAGTGATTCCATTCGTGGCTACGGGTGTGAGTGATCGAGGTGCCATCGGGATTGTCGCTGTAGGTCCGATCTTCGTCCCAGCTCAGCGGCGTCTCGGAAGCGATCCAGTAGGGGTCGCCACCAGGCCATTGTGACACCCGAATTATCGACACCCCTGCGGTGTCATGAATTCGGTGTGCAAAACGACCACCGGGCAGAACAACAGCCTGGGGGTTCGACTGTTGGTAGGGTCGTTTCGTTCATCGAAGACAGAACAAGAAGTAGAAGAACATGCAAGGTGTAGTCAAGTCATATGACCCGGTCACCAAAGATGGTGTGCTGATGTCCGACGTCGACTTCGCCGAGTTCGATCTGTCGGCTATCGCCCTCGAAGGTTCGATCTTCCGCATGCTGCGCCAAGGCCAGCGAGTGGTATTCGACCTCGACGACGAAGGCCGAGCCACCCACCTGCGACTTGGCTCCGAAATCGACATGGGCACCCCTGACTTCTTGCAGTAATCCGCAAGTCGCAGGCGTCCTGCGAATACCCACAATCGAAACCTGTTCCCGATCAAAGGCGCTCGGAAATGACACTCACCCTCGATCCAACGACGGTTGCTGACCAACTCGCAACCCAGTTCGGACTCACCAATGTGCGGTTGCACTATGGATTGAGCCAGAACGAGTTGTTCCACGCAGCAATTGCGAATGACCGGGGGCGCATCGAGCTCGACGGCCCCAGCGATGCGCAGAAGGCCTATGCGACCGCGCTGGGCGAAGACGGACCGCTCGTGTACTACGGCGACCCCACCTGCACCGGGCGCCCGGTGCAAGACACGTTTGCGGTGGCATGGCCCGAGCTGGTCGACCAGATCTGGTGGAAGCCCGACTTCAAGCAGTTCGACCCGACCAAGTACGAGGCTCTGCTGCAACGAGTCATCGCGCATCTGAACGAGACCAACGCCGAGTTGTACTCGACCGATGTGTTCTGTGGCTGGGACCCCAAGTTCGCCAAGCCATACCGCTTTGTCGGCGAATACGCGACCCACGCCTACTTCGCCAACATCATGTTCCCCAAGGGCGTTCGCACCGACACCGATCGCGATCTCGACGGCTGGACGATGATCAACGTGCCATCGTTCCACTGCGACCCCGAGCGAGATGGCACCGCCAGCGAGCGCGCCGTGATCATGGACATCAAGAACAAGATCGGTCTCGTGGTCGGGCGCGCCGACTACTGCGGCGTCGTCAAGAAAACCATGTTCACCGTGATGAACTTCGCACTACCCGCCCAGGGCCAACTGACCATGCACTGCTCGGCCAATGTGGGTAGCGACGACGACGCCGCCATTTTGTTCGGACTGTCCGGCACCGGCAAGACCACCCTGTCGGCTGATCCTGACCGTCTGCTCATCGGCGACGACGAACACGTGTGGACCGACGATGGCGTGTCCAACTTCGAAGACGGCTGCTACGCCAAACTCATCGACCTGGACAAAGACAACGAACCGGTCATCGCCGCTGCGCTCTCCATGCCGAACACGCTCATCGAGAACGTGCCCGGATTGCCCGGCAAGCCCATGTCCGAGACCCATCCCCAAGAGCTCGATCTGTTCGACGGCTCACGCACCGAGAACACCCGGTTTGCCTATCCGCTTACCTGCAATCCAAGCGTGGCCGAAGGTGCCCGAGGGCCGCACCCACAAACGATCGTGCTGCTCACCGCCGATGCGTTCGGCGTGTTGCCTCCGATATCGATGCTCAACGAAGAAGAGGTCATGTACCACTTCGTCATGGGGTTCACCTCCAAGCTGGCCGGCACCGAGGTTGGTGTCACCGAGCCTCAGCCTTCGTTCAGCTCATGCTTCGGCGCACCATTCATGTCGCAAAAGCCGATGGTCTACGGTGAGTTGCTCGCCCGCCGCATGTCAGACAACAAGGCCCGCTGCATTCTGTTGAACACCGGCTGGACCGGTGGCGCTCACGGCACAGGCAAGCGCATGTCGCTCAGCGCCACTCGCGCTCTGCTCGATGCTGCACTCGCCGGCGAACTCGACGATGTCGAGACTGAGATCCACCCGATACTGGGACTGGCCATGCCCAAAGCAGCGCCTGGCGTCGATTCGGCCATCCTGAACCCTCGCAATACGTGGGAAGACAAGGCCGCCTACGACGTCGCAGCCACCAAGCTACGCGACATGTTCCGAGCCAACTACGAAGCGCAGGGATACGCCAAGCTCGGCATCCCCAACGTCATGTAGCCGTTTCGAGAGACCGCAACCGGCCTGGCGCACCCATGTGCGTCAGGCTTTTTCGGTTTTGCAACGCACTGTCCAGGCTCGACACGAGCGAGGTCGACGCGTTGTGCGCCTCTGATAGCCGTAGTTCACGCAGGGTTCGAATCGGGCGTCGACATCTGCGGCTGCCCAAGGCTCACAGCCCGTCGGCCCACGGGCTGCCGGACAAATACTTCCAGCCAGCGTCGGGAAGCAATGCGACTGCGCTGCCACCGAATCGGCTGAGGACTTCTTGTGCGCCTTCGATCACGGCGCCACTCGAGGTGCCGACGAAGTGCCCTTCGAGCTTCATGATCTCGCGGACCTTCTCGACCGCTTGAGCGTTGGTGAACTCCCACCGGTGATTCACGAGTGAAAGATCAGCCACTGGGGGCTGAAACGGATCGTCCTGGCTGCGCATGCCGCCGATGGGGTCAGCCATCAGCTCTTCGACCGAATGGACCATGATGTCGCGGTACTCGCGACGCATACCTCGGCTCGAGCCGGTCAGCGTGCCACCGGTCCCATAGGCGGCCACGAGATGGTCCGGAGGCGTCTCGAGCGGCCAGTCGCGAGCGATCTCCACGGTGGTTCCGAACTCGTGCGCCAGCGGGTTCGCCGGGTTGCCATATTGATAGAGCATGTGGCCTTCGCCGTCTGCCACGAGCTCCTTGGCGCGGGCAATGGCATCGTTGGGGCCGCCGTCGACCTCGATCAGCTCGGCGCCGTACGCCTTCAATAGCTGTTTGCGTTCCTTGCTGGCCCTGCTCGGCAGACAGATCACGGCCTTGTGATCGTTGATGCCGGCAACCCGGGCCAGGCCGATGCCGGTGTTGCCAGAAGTCGCCTCGATGATCGGCTTGCCGTCGGGCAGCAGACCATTCTTCTTGGCGTCGAAGAACATCGACCACGCCGGACGATCTTTGATGGAACCGGTGGGGTTGTACCACTCGAGCTTGGCGAAGAGTCGCGTTTCCGGTGGAGCCAGATTGTGCAATTCGACGAGCGGGGTATTGCCGGGTTCCATGACGTAGTAAACCAACCGAGAGACGAAAGCTATTCCTGACTTACCTGGTCAGGTTAGTCAGAGGCGCAAGCGAAAGCCGACCTGAATGGTCAGGTTAAGCGTCACAGTGTTGCACCGCTCCGCTCGGGCCGACGTTCGTCGAACATGGTCCCTGGCCGGTCGGTGCGCTCCGTCCCTCCGCGCTCTTCGCTCGTCCGGTGTTGCACCGCTCCGCTCGGGCCGACGTTCGTCGGACACGGTCCCTGGCCGGTCGGTGCGCTCCGTCCCTCCGCGCTCTTCGCTCGTCCGGTGTTGCACCGCTCCGCTCGGGCCGACGTTCGTCGGACACGGTCCCCGGCCGGTCGGTGCGCTCCGTCCCTCCGCGCTCTTCGCTCCGTCCCTCCGCGCTCTTCGCTCGTCCCTCGCTCTTACGCTCGTGCCGCTGCTGCCGCTAGGCGGTTTTCGAACCAGGACTGAGCCATCAGGCCTGCGGCTGCTGCCATACCCATGAGCGAGAGAATGTGATAGCCGGCGCCACTGACCACTACGCCCGCGGTCAACGCGCCGATGCCACTCGCAGCATTCGTGGCCAGATCTGCGGCTCCTTGCACTGCGACCCGGTCAGACTCTTTCACCGACTCGGTGAGCAGTGCGCTACCGGCGACGACGCCGAAGCTCCAGCCCAGACCAAGCAGGAACAGACCCGGGAACAGCAGCGCTCGGGGCGCTTCGCCTGCCAGCGACGTGAAGATGGTGGCGCCGATCAATGTGAAGGCAGCCAGCACGACCGTCTGTACCCGACCGAACCGGTCGGAGACCCGTCCGGCGATTGGAGCGAAGGCGAACATGCCTGCGGTGTGGGCCGAAATCACCGCACCGATCCAACCCTTGGTCTGACCGTGATCCTCCATGTGCAGCGGCGTCATCGCCATGACCATGACCATCACGGCCTGCGAAACCACCAGCGCCACAAGTGCCAGCCGAGCCAGTGGATGCGCCCAGGCAATGGCGACCGCTTCGCGGAACGGAACCGTGCGCTTCTTGACCGTCGCCTTGGGGTCGACGCCGCCACTGACCACCAGTGGATCGGGGCGCATGAAGAACCAGATGACAATCGACGACAGGCCGAACAACACGATCGCCAACAAGAAACCACCGGTGTTCGAATCGAGCCCGATGCCCTCGGCCACACCACCCAGCGCACCGATCAGGTTTGGCGCCAGCACGGCGCCGAACGTGGCGAAGAACACGATCGAGCCGATGTCTCGGCTGCGGGTGGAAACCGAGGCCAGGTCGGCTGCGGCATAGCGAGACATGTTCGAGGTGCCACTACCCACGCCGACCATGATCATGCCCGGCAGAAACAACGACAGCCGGCCCACCTGAATGGCCACCACGCACAGTGCGGCCCCGAACACCGCAACACCGAGTCCCAGGGCAATGCCTGGCGTTCGACCCCTGCGCTGCATGAACGTGGCCAGCCACCCCGCAGCCAGAGCCGATCCCAGTGTGCTGGCGGCAGTCGACAGTCCCGCCCACGTCTCGGAGCCGAGCAGATCCTTTATCGCCAGGACCGCCACAGGGAACGACGCGGATACGGCGCCACGGCTGAACGTCGAGCTCAGCCGCAAAACACTCAGTGCGCGCTTGTGTGCAGCGAGCGTGTCGACACCATCGATTTCTATTGCCTCGGTTTGGTATCCGAACAAGCGCGTCATCGGTCGGTCGAACGCAGGAAGTCGATGAGGATCTCGTTCACCTGATCAGGTGCTTCTTGTTGCACCCAATGGCCGGCGCCCTCGATCATGTGAATGCCGCGTAGGTCGGTGCACCACTCGTTCATGGCCTGAACGCTAGAGCCCAGCGCCCCGTCGGCGGTTGTCGCCACGAAGTCTTTCTGACCCGCAATGAACGTGACGGGCATGGTGAGCTTGGCGCCGGTCCATGGCCGTGTCGTGACCCAGTTCTGGTGCAGGTTGCGGTAGTAGCTGATGGGGTTGGCGAAGCCCGAACGGGCGAACGCCCGGTAGTAATTCTCGAACTCGCCGTCGCTGAGGTACGGCGGTAACCCGGCCGGCAACGGATCGGTGGGTGACCAGTCGTCGGGCAACGCCCCTGCGAGCGTCCAGTGCATTCGGCGAAGCGTTTCGATCGGGTCAGCCTCGAACACGTCTTCGATGCCTTCTTCCTGAAAGGCCAGCATGTAGGCGAACGGGCCTTCGGGGTCGGTGGCCCGAATGTGGTCGATGATGCTGCGCTCACCTCGTGGCGTATACGGCACACTCAGCAGCGCAATGCCGCGCACCCGATCGGGGCGGAACAGGCCAACCCAAGGCGCAATGAACGCGCCCCAGTCGTGGCCAACGATCACGGCGTCGTCGATGCCGTCGTGGTCGAGCAATGCAATCACGTCGCCGACCAACTCGGTCATGGCATAGGCCTCGACGCCCTGCGGCTGGTCACTCCATCCGTAGCCCCGCTGGTCTGGGGCAATGACCTGATATCCGGCGTCGGCCAGAACTGGGATCTGGTGGCGCCACGAATAGGCGATTTCGGGGAACCCATGCAGCAGCACGACTGCAGGGCCATCGCCATTTCTGCTGACGGTGAGTGTCAGTTCGGCAAGATCTGTTGGAGTGACGCGGGTGGCGGCCACCCGTCAAATTTTCCGAACTCTTTGGAATACCGAAACCGAACGAGTCGTTCTGAACCTTTGCACAACCCTGACTATCACACGAGGAGAACCACCCAATGATGTTTCGTAGCAATGATCTCATCAACGATTTCGAACGCCTCACGAAGGGACTGAACTTTGGTCCGGACTTCGACAAGACCGTCGAAGATCTCTCAACCAAATTCGCCGGGTCATTCGCCGGGTCGTCGAACATCGATGTTGTTCGCTCGACGGAACGATTCGAGCTGTTCATCGACCTACCTGGCGTCGATCCCGCGTCAGTCGATCTCACGGTCGATGGACGCACACTCGTCGTTTCGGCAACTCGCGAGTTCAGCGTGGGCGAGGACCAAGAGCATGTGCTTGCGGGTCGTCGCCATGGCGCCTTCAACCGGTCGTTCACCTTGGCCGATGATCTCGACACCGAGGGCCTCTCCGCCCGATCCGAGCACGGCGTGCTCATCGTGAGCATCCCGGTGGTCGCCGCCGCCAAGCCCCGCAAGATCCAAATCACCCAGTAAGTACTTGGCCGTCCCCCCACAGCCGTCAGCTGCCTGGGTGGGCGGGCAGGTCCGCCCAGTCAACCCAGAAGCACGACCCAATCGGTGCTACTCACCGGTTGGGTCGCTTGCTGTTTGCCGCGCTCTCTCAGAGATTGACTACTGGGCTGGTGATGGTCCGGTTGATGCCGGGGACTTTTTGCACGCTGCCGAGCACCATGTGGCCGAGTTCATCCATGGTGTCTGCCGATGCCTTCACGATCACGTCGTAGGGACCCGTGACCACATCGACCTCGTCGACACCAGGGATTGCGCTGATGGCGCGGGCGACCGCAGCCGTCTTGTCCATATCGGTGAGCACGAATACATAGGCACTGACGGTCATGACATCTCCCCTAGTTCGACGTTGACTTCGACCTTAGCGGCTAGCCAGGGCTCGGTTCCCGCCGCGAGCCGCTGCTATCGCTGAGCATGCGCTAGCGAGAGGTCGCTGCGGTATTGTCGATCCCGCCGCTGCCCTTACAGACCCCTCCGCCGCCCCAGCTCTGGTGCCGCATTCAGAATGAGTCAGAACGTAGGACCAACCCAGGCGACATTATGCAACCAATCGTTAGCGCTACTCACGTCTCCACAGTTCATTCCTTCAGCAAAGATTCGGTCGCCGAGATCGAGCTTGTAGCCGGCATCGGGGTCCGAGGCGATGCTCACCAAGGAGCGCTCGTTCAGCATCGTTCGCGAGTCAAAGCAAATCCAGCCCAACCCAATCTTCGACAGGTACACCTCATCCACGAAGAACTCTTCGGCTACATGGCGGACCAGGGTTTCAGTGTTGGTCCGGGCGACCTCGGAGAGAACATCACGACACGCGACATCAACCTTCTTGGTCTGCCGATCGGGGCCGTTCTCAGGATTGGCCACGACGCACTGCTAGTCGCGACAGGTCTGCGAAATCCCTGCCTCCAAATCGACGACTTTCAAGCCGGTTTACTCAAAACGGTCCTGTATCGAAATGATGAAGGATCGCTGGTCAAGCTCGCTGGAATCATGACAGTCGTCGTTATGGGAGGAATCGTACGACCTGGCGACGAGATCAGGGTCTCGATGCCGCCAGCGCCACTGAGACCACTCCAAGGCGTCTGAGAACCGGGAGTAATGGCCTACCGATGCCGGGATTATCTCGCGTCACGGTTGGGTAGATATGTCGGCGCTAGCTGGGCGCTGCGACGGGGATTCTGGGCGTCGTTATCGGGCGGTTCGGTGGCATCTTCATCGCTACCCAACCCCACTTTGCCGGGTCGAGCTCGCGTACCAACTCCCATGTGAGTCACCTCGTCGCTGCAACGGCGTCGCAACAGGTCAATGCCGAGCGCGTACGCTTGGGGAACCTCTATCGGGCGGCCCGTAGCCAGGCTATCCTTACATTTATCTACAGGTAAGGAACAAGATGGAAGCTGCGGCGAAAGTGACTTCGAAGGGTCAGGTGACGGTGCCAAAGGCGGTGCGTGATGCGCTCGGGCTTTGCGAGGGCGATGAAGTCGTGTTTCGGGTTGAAGGCAACCGTGCGGTCCTCGCAAAAACGGTCGACTTCCTTGAGTTGGCTGGGTCGGTGTCGGTGCCGGCGGCGAAACGCAATGTCGCATGGGATGAGATAGTGCGGCGCACGAGGTCAGAGCGAGCTGTTCGCCGGCGGTGAGTGCATTTGTTGACACCAACATTTTGGTCAGACATCTGACAGGTGACCCGGCCGACATGGCGCAGCGGGCGACGTTGTACCTCGGTTCTGCTTCCGAGCTGTTTCTCGCTGACTTGATCGTTGCCGAGACGGTGTACGTGCTGGAGTCGTTCTATGAATCACCACGAGACCAAATCGCCAACGCGATGCGGTCACTGATCGCGTTCGACTCGATCGTGTGTGTTGATCCTGCGTTGCTATTGCGATCAGTCGAGGTATATGAGGTCGACCGGATCGACTTCGCCGAGGCCTACCTCGTTGCCTGTGCCGAGTCGACCGGGATTGGCGTCGTTGTGTCCTTTGACCGTTCGATTGATCGAGTCGCGACCATCGAACGAATCGAACCGCCAACTACTTGAGTCGGCCCTCCTGGCGGTGCAACGCGGTTAGCGAGGGCCCGCCTAACGACGCCGGTCAGGTCGATGGTACGGCGCGGCTGGCTATGCGCTGGAGCGGAGCGTCGGGAGGCAGGGTCCCGAACTCACTGCCCCAGTCGTGGTCGAGTCGGGAGCGGAGATAGGTGGCGGCGACATCCTCGTCGCCGTGTTGGACCAACAGGCTTGCAGTCCAGGTGACGGCCAGTTGCTCGACGAGACGCCGAGCCTCGGCCTCGTCTCCGACAGTTTCCCTGAGGGCGTCGCGTGCTGCACTGATGGAGCGGTCTACTCGCGGGTCGCAGCCTGCTCCACGTTCGAGCTCAGCGACGAAGGCGTCGGGCGCCTCCGGGCTGCGGGCGAGAGCCCGGAGTACGTCGAGGGCGATCACATTCCCCGAGCCTTCCCAGATCGAGTTGAGCGGTGCCTCGCGGTAGAGCCGGGGCAGGATCGACTCTTCGACGTAGCCGTTGCCGCCCACGCACTCGAGCGCCTCACGCACGACAGGCGTGGAGCGCTTCGTGAGCCAGTACTTGGCTACTGCGGCGCCGATGCGGGCCAAGGCGGCTTCACCAGCATCGGCGGGTGCTCGTTCGAAGGCTCCCGACAGACGCCCGACGAGCAGGGTGGCGGCCTCGGTTTCGATCTCGAGGTCGGCAAGGACGTTCTGCATCAAAGGTTTGTCGATGAGGGTTGCACCGAACGCGGAGCGGTGCGCGACATGCCAGCCAGCTTGGGTAACAGCCTGCCGCATGAGGGCTGTGGCCCAGTTGGTGCAGTCGAGACGTGTCCCCGACACCATGTCAATGATGGTCCGCACCCCTCGGCCTTCTTCGCCAACCAGCCACGCCGCGGCATCGACCATCTCCACCTCGCTGGACGCATTCGACCGGTTCCCGAGCTTGTCCTTGAGCCGCACCAGATGGAGCTGGTTTCGGGAGCCATCAGGCAACACGCGCGGCACCAGGAAACAGGACAAGCCACCAGGGGCGTTGGCAAGAGCAAGGAACGCATCACACATAGGCGCCGAGACGAACCACTTGGAGCCCGTCATCCGGTATTCGCCTCCAGGACCCCCGCCATCAACAGGAACAGCGGCCGAAGTGTTGGCCCGCACGTCGGAGCCGCCCTGACGTTCAGTCATCGACATGCCCAACAGCACCCCGGCCTTGTCCTCGGCGACGGCCAACGTCGGGTCATACGTGCGGGACCCAACCATGGGCCTCCATACCTCCGCTAGATCGGGCTGATGCTCAAGCGCATAGAGCGCCGCTCCTGTCATCGAGATTGGACACCCGTGGCCGACCTCCACCTGGGCCATCAGGAACATGGCCGCATTGTGGGCCACATAACCACCGTCGCCCGGCTGGCCCTCGTAGTGGCGGCAGTGCAGACCCTCCGATACAGACAGCTCCATCAGCGAGTGGTACGCGGGGTGGTAGTGGACCTCGTCGATCCGTTCACCGAACCGATCGTGGGTCACCAGCTCCGGCTCGGAGCGGTTAGCTATAGCTATAGGTGAGTCTGGACAATGATCTTTGGTAGGTCAAGCTACGAACTGCGCCGATTGTAAGGCGACTGGTTCGTGGGCTTAAGGCTGGTGTTCTGCTTTGCCGCTTGACTGCGAATCGCCGACTCGGATCTGCCCAGCTTCAGGCCGATGACTCTAGTTGGGGTGTTCTGTTTCGCGAGCTTACGAAGCGCTGCCTTATCGGCAGCGGTCCACTGCTGGCCTGATTTTCGCGTTGATTTCGCCACGTCCAATCCTCTGTGCCGGTCGAAAGCCAACCCTAGTCAATCGTACGTACGTTCGCAACGGTGATCGGTGTCTAACAGGTCGCCCCGGTCCTGGATCATGTCGCGGAGTCGCGACCTGTCGTCGAGGGACGAGGGCGCGGATTCGAGGGGCGGATCTCGATTCGAAAGCCAACCTGATATCGGCAGCGAACACTAACGAGTGCGGATGAGGATTGGCTAGCTCGATGTCGACTATCTTCATGTAGCTGCGTTCCGGGCGGTGCCTGTGGCGGGCACAGCTTGGGGCGTCAGCGTCTTTGGGGCATTCGGTTTCTACGACGATGAGCACCCCGGTTCAGTGGAACTCGTAATCAGAATGAGGCTGACTTGAGTTTCTACAGCCAATGGCTCATAGAAAGCGGGACGCCATTACCCCAAGCGCCCGATCAAGAGATGCGAGCGCATCGTCGTCGAGAGGTTCCACAATTCGAGCATGGACAGCTTGCACTGCATCGATGCATGCCTTGCAAAGCTCGATACCAGATGTGGTGGCAGTCACCTCAAGGGTGCGCTTGTCGTACTGTCTTGGTGCCGTCCTCACGAGCCCGGCCGCTTGAAACCGCTCAATCCGACTGGAAGTTGCTGCCTTAGAGATTCTTAGCAGCCGGCTCGCCTCGGTCGATGAGGTTGCCTCCGGCGACATTCGCGACGCTAGAGCCAATAGCCTGAAGTCCTCAATTGAGCGAATACCGCGGGGGCGATAGGGCGACAGTGCGTCGTTGAGCATCTGTTCATGCACTCGGGCGATTCGTTCGAGGCGGATTCCGGTGCGAAGTCGCAATTCGTTCAGGGTCGGATCGAGTTCGACCCACCTCTTGGCGGCCTGTGCGGCGAAGTCGGTTATCCATTGATCTTCCACGAATGTCGTATTCCCGCTCGAAGGCCCTGATCTATTCTCGGAGTCGATTGAGTCTCATGCTAGACGGGACGAATGCGAAAGTAAAGGCATTGACCATTAGCGACCCGACTCATGCAGGTTGCTCGGAGATGCCTTATGGGCGCCCAAGCAATTTGATACCTAGCCCTCTTTCTGCAATTCAAGACGATCTAAAATTGGTATGCAGCTTGACGAACTCTAAATGAGACACTATTGTCGTGCTTGTCAACTACTGACTCCGGGACCGAGTGTTACACGTCTGACGAAAGGCTCGCAATGCAATGGTCACGGTCTCGATCGTGCTAGCCATGCTGCTTACGGCGATGCCGTCGGCTGATGCAACCTACAGGTACTTCAACTTCGACTACTGCTCATGGTCCGCACGCACGGACTGGAGCGGCTGGACTGCGATTTCGGAGACGGCTGATCAGAACAACAACTGTAGGTACATCGATGCAGACCTGAAATACAGCGACAACGGCGTTCACTACACACAGTGGTGCTCGGCTCAGATCACTGCATTTCTTCAATGCAACAAGTTCGGTGTTGTCCAGGAGCAGGCGCTCAATCAAGCACAGGCTGAAGAGACGCTGCACTGGCAATCGAGTGGATGGTGGGGCTGATGAAGAAGACTGATCCCGGAAGGACAACAATGAACAACGACATTTCTGACCATCGCGAAGGTCTAAGCAAGCGCCGTCCAGTGACAGGCCTCCTCCTGAAAATCCTCGTCGCGGTTGCGCTCGTTGCGGCTGGCCTGACAGCCGGCGGTGCACCGGCCGAAGCTGCGATTCACGTTGACTACTCGTTCGACTACTGTGATTGGCGGGCTACAGCCGACGACGCAGCGTTCAATGCAACGACGAGGACCAGAGATCTGAACAACAACTGTCGGTACTTAGATGCTGACGTGCAGTACACCTCCAACGGTTCGGTGTATACCCGCTGGTGTTCGTCGCAGATCACTTGGCAGATTGAGTGCCAGGAGATCGGAGCGACGCACTGGCGGTCGCTTTCGCAGGTACAGGCTGAAGAGACCTGGCACTGGCAATCGTCTGGCTGGTGGGGATGAGACGTTCGCTAGCGAGCTTGCTCATTGTCTTGGCATTGATCGCTATGGGGTGTTCGTCGGATGATCCGTCGGACACCCCATCCACCGTGACTGGACTCGACATTCCTTTCGATTCATTGTCTGACTACCAGCAGGCAATATTTGTCGACGGGACCGTCTCCTTTGCCGAGTATGAACAAGCCATCTTCGACCAAGTCGAGTGTCTTCGCAGCGAAGGAATCGTCGCTACGGATCCTGAGCTCGACGGCAACAACTTCTACGCTTACTCCACCCGCAATCCACCAGAAGAGACTGCCGACGAGTTCTCCGAAATAATGGCGAACTGTTTCGACGAACACCTGAGTGCGGTTGAGTTCGGGTATGCGGACTCTGCTACACCTTCGGAGGAAGAATCAGACCAGTTCTACGAAGAGGTCGTGGCATGCGTCAGGTCCAATGGAGTCGAGGTTGACGATGCCTCGACATCGAGCCTCAATCGGCTGATTCTTGAAGAACCTGATCTCTACGAGAGCTGCTTTGCCGAAGCGGCAAATGACGGGCCTTAGAAGAAGGTGCGCTCGTCTCAGGTCGCAACTGCGTTCGCTGTAGCTGCGCTTACTCTCTTGCCTGCTCTAGCGATCATCTTTGAGCTAGGACGATCGGACACCCTGACCGATATTCCTGCTGTTGAGGTGCCACTGGTGGCCGCACCGACGATCGTCGAGGCGCTCGATCGAACACCAGTAACGGTGTCCGTCGAGCGTGCCGAGCCTCCGGTTGTGTTGGCACCGCAGTGGTCGGGCACGGTCACAGCGCTCTACGTCACGGCGGATGAGGACATCGAGTCCGGCGATGCTGTTGCTCAGGTGGACGGTTTGGACCGCATTGCCGTCGCGAGCAGTGTGCCGTTCTACCGCTCGTTGTCGGCTGGCGATCGGGGTGATGATGTCGCCGCCCTGCAATCCATGCTGCGCGAGTCGGGGTTCAACGATGTGGTTGTAAACGGCTTCCTCGACGATGCAACTGCTCAAGCACTCTCGAGATGGTCGCAAGATGTTCTGGGGGCGCCGCAACTTGTCGGAAACGAGGTCGTAACGTTTGATCCAGCGACTGTTGTCTGGCTGCCTGAATCGCCGATGCGGCCGGGCTCCGTCGAAGGATTGATCGTGGGTTCCCCGGCCCCGGGCCCAGGGTCGGTGATTATCCGAGGTGTGGCGCCTGTTGCGGCTGCGACGTTGCGACCGCTCGACCCGGAGGACTCGCTCCAGTCAACTCAGTCCGGTAGCTGGGTTCTCGAAGTCAAGAACGAGGTCGTGCCGCTGATCGACGGGAGTCCCGAACTCAACACTTTGTCGCGAATCGCGGGCGAACAGGAAGAGCTTAACGGAGAAGTTCGGCGAGCGGACCCCCTTGCGCTGCTTGCAGTTCCACCGCGATCTGTGCGGTCTGGTGCCCAGGGCGAGTATTGCGTGTGGGTTCAACGGCCGAACGGCTACGAAGAAGTCTCCGTCGAACTAGCACAGGGCAGATCAGGCCAGACACTCCTAGTCGACTCGTCGGTGAATTCAGAGATGGTCTTGGTCAACCCCGATGCCATCCTCGACGGGCGAGGCCAATGCAGCTAGAAGTCAGGGGCCTCGTAATGAAATTTGGGAACACCACCGTGCTCGACCAGGTGTCGTTTGCCCTCAGCGACGGCGAGAGCGTGGCGGTGACTGGCCCTTCTGGCTCAGGCAAGTCCACGCTGTTGTCTATTGTCGGTCTGCTACTCCAACCCACAGCAGGAGTCGTCAAATTCGACGGCAGACAAGTGACACCCAAGCAACGCCGATCGAGGATCCTCGACGGATCAATCTCATGGGTGTTTCAAACAACAAACTGCATCGGGAGCCGCAGTGTCTTTGACAACGTTGCGCTCGCCCTTCGAGCGAGCGGCGTCAGGCCCCAAGCCGAACTCATTGAGAGCGCTCTAGCAGCGGTCGGGTTGCGTGGCTTCGAGAACCGCATGGCTAGAACTCTCTCGGGTGGAGAACTTCAACGCGTCTGTATCGCCCGCGCTGCAGTGACCAGACCTCGACTTCTATTTGCCGATGAGCCGACCGGCCAGCTCGATCGTTCCACATCCGAAGCGGTACTCGAAGCTCTGCATCAGGCGCGATCTAGCGGCGCGAGCATGCTGATTGCCACCCACGATCAAATGGTCGTCGAGTCATGCGACCGCAGCCTTGGCATTGAAGAAATCACGCGCAGGCTCTGATGAACCGATCGAGAACATGGCGCGTGCTCGATCTGGGCCGCGAGGCCACCAAGAACATGGCAGCCTCCTGGCTCCGAACACTCTTGCTGCTCGCCATCTCCGCTGGTGCCGGCGCCTACGCCCTCGTCGCAGATGGCAACGCGCTTCGAGACTTAGCCGAAGCACAACAACGGTTCGCCCGAGCCGGTGGGTACGTCGTCACCATCCAAGCTGACCAGAGCTCTGGATTCGCTACAGCGAGTGTCGAACGCGGCAAGTGTCTCGCCCTCGGCAGCATCGATGGCGTTGTATCGGCAGGGACATCGACCACGACCGGCGTCACTCGGCTTGCACGTGCCCCGTCGGTCCCGATCCAAAGCGTCGAAGTTGACCCCGAGACGCTAGCGATTTGGTCCGGCCGCTACGGCCTGAACCAGACCATCGCTTCTGAACCCGGTGCGGTTGTTGCACTCGGCCCCGGACTGGCGAGCGACTTCGGGATGATCGAAGGTGACGAGGTCAGCATCACAGAGCAACGTTTTCGCGTTGCGCACGTGCTACAAGAAATCTCAAGAAACCCACGCGCTGAGCGCTGGATTGTCTTCGTTGGCCGCGCTTCTGACGATGCGCAGCAATGCTGGATCGAATTTGAACCTCAGGCGTTCCCAGCAGGCGAGAGTCTGGTCCGTGGCTGGTTCGCATCGGCCGGTCCGGTTACGGTCACACGCCTAGCAGAGCCTGCAGTGCTTGGCATCGATCCAGCGAAGCAACTCGCCGGCCGCCCAGAGGGGCGCGCTTGGATGGCAGCGGGACTGGTCGTCACCGGCTCACTATGGCTCACGATCTGGTTTCGAAGATCCGAAATGGCTCTCTACCAGACCGTGGGAACGTCCAAGAGCCAGCTGCTCATCATGTACCAACTCGAAGCCGGCCTCGTAGCACTTGTCGGCGCACTCGGTGCAGCGACTTGGGTCTTCGCTACAAGCCTCGCGGGCGTCAACCAGATCGACAGCCAAATCGGACCAATTCTCCTGTGGCAACTAACGGCGGGCGCTGCAACAGTGGCATTGCTAGGACCTTTGCCAGTTCTATTGTCGAGAGACCGCCTCGCCGAACAGTTAAAGGATCGCTGAGCGTGATCCAACCCGTCGAGCGCTTCGGCGCCCGTTTGCCAGCTGTCACCCTGCTTCCCAACGTCGCACCGGAGGACCATCTCGTAGATGGGGACTTTTCGGAGGCATGTCGGCGGCCATGAGTTCTGCTCACCGCCCACACTCAGTTTCAACTGGCCCTTGACAGAGGAACCTTCCAAAGCAGCGGGTTTCTCCGTGACCTGGACCACTGAACCCACCCGCTTCGTGGGCTATTAGCCGAACCCGTCGGAATAGCCTCCGTATCGACCAAGCAGATCAAGGCAATTGCAGGGCGCTGCCGCCGGTCACTGCAAATCCGACTTGTATATGAGTAGCGGTTCGTTGGTCTGTGAAGGCGTAGCGTCCGTGAGGTTGCTGTTCGGGTTGGCTCGTGAAATTCCTGCCGCCTTCGGGCTGGCTCACCTGGGGTTTGCCTCTCGTT